>ENA-OYXV01000007-OYXV01000007.1-human-gut-metagenome-genome-assembly--contig:-NODE-7-length-104566-cov-7.627140_pt1 | contig 104566 bp, 105 predicted proteins | sample MGYA00244846_ERZ653424 | MGnify/ENA primary metagenome ERZ653424 (study PRJEB26926, sample SAMN06165108) | human gut metagenome | biome: ENVO:00009003; feature: ENVO:2100002; material: ENVO:00002003...
TGATCGCTGCGTGCGCGGCCAGTTTTTGCAGCCAACGTACTTCCACCTGAACGCGGAATTTCAGCAAACCGAATTCGCTGAAGATACCGCGCAGCGCGCTGACTTTATCGCCGTAGCGGCCGTCTACAGGGGAAACGGCGGTCAGTGAGGATAATTCCATAGATCACAACTCCGGGGTTAAATGAGCAAGAATTTGCTTTGCCTGGTTAACCAGACGATTACGGGAAAACATAAGCTGCAGACGTCCGCCGCCCACCTGATGCCAGAGCACCGCGGCGCGAATACCCGCCAGCAGCGCTGAGCGAACTTTCGCCTGCACCTGCGGGCTTTGCAGCACGGCAGGGGAGCCGGTCACCTGAATACGCGGCCCCAGCGGGCTTATCACATCGACATAGATGCCCGCCATGGCGCTGAGCAGCGTTTCGGACTGCAGGTCAAAGTGTTCCAGCTGACGGTGCAGGCCGGCGATGCGGTTGCCGAGCGTGTCCATCGCCCCTTTACTGGCGGCGAGCTTGCGCTCCAGCACCATCAGGCTCAGGGTATAGCGGGTGAGTTCCGCATTGAGGCCCTGACGGCTGCTGGTATTGAGCACCCCGAGCAGCGTTTCAAGACCGAGGCGAAGATTGGCTTCACTGCCACCGAACACCGCCAGCGTCGACTCAGGATCGAGGTCGATTATGCTGTTCAGCGACACATGCAGGGCATCGCTGTCGCAATGTCCCTGATGCGCCAGTTGCTGAACCAGTCGCGCCGCCTGGCAAACGCCAGCCAGCGCCAGGGTGATGTCATAGTAATTCTTCGCCACACATACTCCTTGTCAGCCGCCAGGGCGGTTCGTCCCGGCGGAAATAACGCGCGTTCAGGACTGCAGAGGCAGTCGTTGTTCAATAATTCCGCCGCCGAGGCACACTTCCCCTAAATAGAACACTGCGGACTGGCCCGGGGTCACCGCCGCGACCGGCTCATCGAAGCGGACTTCGATACGGTCTTCATCCAGCGCGGTAACGGTGCAGGGGATATCGGTCTGGCGATAGCGGGTTTTCACCGTGCAGCGCAGGGTGCCCTGCAGCGGTTCACGGTTTACCCAGTGCAGCTGTTGGGCAATCAGACCGACGGACATCAGGCGCGGGTGGTCATGGCCCTGGGCGACGATAAGAATATTATTCTCAACGTCTTTATCGACCACGTACCATGGATCTTCGCTACCCTCTTTGGTGCCGCCGATACCCAGCCCTTTACGCTGGCCCAGGGTGTGGTACATCAGCCCCTGATGGGTACCGATCTCCTCGCCGTCGACGGTGAGGATTTTGCCCGGCTGCGCCGGCAGATAGCGGCCAAGGAAATCGCGGAATTTACGCTCGCCGATAAAGCAGATGCCGGTGGAATCTTTTTTCTTCGCGGTGATCAGATCCAGCTCTTCGGCGATCTTACGCACCTGCGGTTTTTCCAGCTCACCCACCGGGAACAGGCTCTGGGCAATCTGCTCGTGGCTAAGGGTGTAGAGGAAGTAGCTCTGATCTTTGTTGCCGTCGAGGCCGCGCAGCAGCTGGCTTTTACCGTCGACATCGGCGCGGCGCACATAGTGCCCGGTGGCGATGTAGTCGGCGCCGAGGTCTTCGGCAGCAAACTCGAGGAAGGCTTTAAATTTGATCTCTTTATTGCACAGAATATCCGGGTTCGGCGTGCGGCCGGCTTTGTACTCTTCCAGGAAGAGCTCAAAGACGTTATCCCAATATTCGGCGGCAAAGTTAACGGTGTGCAGTTCAATGCCCAGCTTATCGCAGACCGCTTGCGCATCGGCAAGGTCGGCGGCGGCGGTGCAGTATTCCTCGCCGTCGTCTTCCTCCCAGTTCTTCATGAACAGGCCTTCCACCTTATACCCTTGCTGCAGCAGCAGGTACGCGGAGACCGAGGAGTCGACGCCGCCGGACATGCCGACGATCACTTTTTTCTGGCTTTCTGACATGGAAATACTCGCTACATTGAACTTCGAGGCGGCGTATTCTAGCACGCGCTCACCGTTCATTCACCCCCTGTGAACGGCCAGTTAAATGCGCCAATCAGCGACAGCGGCTGCCGCGGGTCCTGCAGGTAGCAGCGAATGCTTTCGGCAACCAGCGGCGAGCGCAGGTTCGGCGCGTTAAGAATTTCCTCAGCACTGAGCCACAGGCAGCGATCGATATCGCTGTCGTGCGGTTCAGTGGCGCACAGATCGCTAAGTTCGATGGCGAACAGGAAGCGCAGAAACGGCGTGTTATCGGGAGCCAGCCACTGATGCATGCGGATGAAGTGCTGCGGCGTGGCGCGAATGCCGGTCTCTTCCCACAGTTCACGTTCGGCGGCCTGCAGCAGCGTTTCATTGGCCTCGAGATGGCCGGCCGGCTGGTTCCACAGCGCTTTGCCGTTAATGGTCTCTTCGACGATGAGAAATTTATCCTGGGCGTGAACCACGCAGGCAACGGTGACATGAGGTTTAAACATCGCTTTTCCTTTTCAGTTATTCGGCTTTACGCCAGTCGCCGTTGGCCAGTCCGTCAAGCGTATAGCCGCCCATGGCGTAGCGGATCAGCCGCAGGGTGGGGAAGCCGACGTGGGCGGTCATCCGGCGCACCTGGCGGTTGCGTCCCTCGTAGAGCGTGATTTTCAACCAGCGGGTGGGAATCGATTTGCGCTCACGAATCGGTGGGTTGCGCGGCCACAGCCAGACGGGCTCCTCGACAAGTTCTACGCCGGCAGGCAGGGTGGGGCCGTCGTTAAGGGTGACGCCGTCGCGCAAGGCGGTCAGCGCCTCGGGCGTGGGTTCGCCTTCCACCTGAACATAGTAGATCTTGCCGGTGCGCTTACCCGGCTGGGTCAGCTTCGCCTGCAGCGCGCCGTCGTTGGTCAGCACCAGCAGGCCTTCGCTGTCGCGATCTAGCCGACCTGCGGCGTAAACGCCCGCCACCGGAATAAAATCTTTCAGCGTGCTGCGCCCGGCTTCATCGGTAAATTGCGGCAACACATCATAGGGTTTATTGAACAAGATCACAGTTTTTGGCTGGCGTTCTTTACGTTGTCTGGTGACTTGTTGTGTGCTGAATCGCTCAACGCGATGTTTTCTAAATGAAGTTTTCTGCATGGTATTTTCAGGCTTTATCAATTGCCGCATTATAGCCTAATTACGAATGCCTTTCATGGACGCAAACATTCAGGTAGTATTGACATGCTCATTACAAATTATTAACAAAAAATTGCTCAAACCGATTCGCACTACAGGCAGGAAGGCGACACGGACGCGATAGCTCCGGTTAGCGGGAAGACCCGGTACGCCGAAGCTGGCCGACTCAGCCAACACCAGGCTCGCGTGAAGAGGGAAGAGCAGAACCAGAAGCGCTCGAAGGAGAGGTTAATGGAAAGCAAAGTAGTAGTTCCGGCGGAAGGTCAAAAAATCACCCTGCAAAACGGCAAACTGAACGTCCCTCACAATCCGATTATCCCGTTCATTGAAGGTGACGGTATCGGCGTTGACGTTACCCCAGCGATGCTGAAAGTGGTTGATGCCGCCGTTGAGAAAGCCTATAAGGGCGAGCGTAAAATTTCCTGGATGGAAGTTTACACCGGTGAGAAATCAACCCACGTCTATGGCCAGGACGTCTGGCTGCCAGCTGAAACCCTCGATCTGATTCGTGACTACCGCGTTGCTATCAAAGGTCCTCTGACCACCCCAGTCGGCGGCGGCATCCGTTCTCTGAACGTGGCGCTGCGCCAGGAGCTGGACCTCTACGTCTGCCTGCGTCCGGTACGTTACTACCAGGGCACCCCGAGCCCGGTTAAGCACCCGGAACTGACCGACATGGTTATCTTCCGTGAAAACTCAGAAGATATCTATGCCGGTATCGAGTGGAAAGCCGACTCTGCGGAAGCAGACAAAGTGATCAAATTCCTGCGCGATGAGATGGGTGTGAAGAAAATTCGCTTCCCGGAACATTGCGGCATCGGCATCAAGCCGTGCTCTGAAGAAGGCACCAAACGCCTGGTGCGCGCCGCGATTGAATACGCGATCACCAACGATCGTGATTCCGTCACTCTGGTGCACAAAGGCAACATCATGAAGTTCACCGAAGGCGCGTTCAAAGACTGGGGCTACCAGCTGGCTCGCGAAGAGTTCGGCGGCGAGCTGATCGACGGCGGTCCGTGGGTGAAAATCAAGAACCCGAACACCGGCAAAGAGATCGTGGTGAAAGACGTGATCGCCGATGCGTTCCTGCAGCAGATCCTGCTGCGTCCGGCGGAATACGACGTTATCGCCTGTATGAACCTGAACGGCGACTATATCTCTGACGCCCTGGCGGCGCAGGTTGGCGGTATCGGTATCGCCCCGGGCGCCAACATCGGTGACGAGTGCGCGCTGTTCGAAGCGACTCACGGTACTGCGCCGAAGTATGCCGGCCAGGACAAAGTGAACCCGGGCTCCATCATCCTGTCCGCAGAGATGATGCTGCGCCACATGCAGTGGTTCGAAGCCGCAGACCTGATCGTCAAAGGCATGGAAGGCGCTATCGCCGCCAAGACCGTGACCTATGACTTTGAACGTCTGATGGAAGGCGCTAAACTGCTGAAATGTTCAGAGTTTGGCGACGCGATTATCGCGAACATGTAATCTGGCCCCCAGATTATGTCAGAACGGGAACCTGGTGGTTCCCGTTTTTATTATTAGTTTTCGAACGGTTATCAAAATTTTATCAAAACAAGTTATCAAAACCCCTCCCGAAAAACCTCATAAGGCCACCGTTGTCCACCCCTTCCCACGATCATCATGGTACCTATCCGTTTGTTGTTGAGTTTTATGTCCAAGTAAATCTTTCGTGTTTATACCTTGGGCTTTATATAACCGCTCGGAAAGCGATCTTTGTTCATGGAAAGTTGCCGGTGTACCTTGTCCCCAGTCAATATCTGCACTGTCTCTTGCCTTGCTGAAATTCATGGTCAGTGTTCTGGGTTTCACCTGTGCTCCTCGCTCAGCCTGTGAGGTGGTTCTAAAGAAATGAACCAAATAAGGGCTTACTGCATAATCCCGGCAACGACTGATTACATCTCGGAGGCTCCAGTTGATTGCGTTGCAACGCAGAGCTAATGGTATAGCGATTTTGCTTCCGGTTTTCTCTTGCTCAACGTGTAGATGATCGTCCCAGATGTCCGAGAATTTCATACGGGATATATCACCTAGTCGCTGTCCTGTTACTATGGCTAAAAGCATGGCGTTCCCCATGTATTTGTGATTTTCATCGGCTATATCAAAAATCTTTTGCCATTCCTCAAGAGTGAGGCGCTGGCGAGTGATCTTTCTACGAGGTTGTTTAGTTGCTAGTGCAGGGTTATAACCAGGAGGTACTTCTCCCGCATGCTGAGCTTCTTTAAAAACATCTATTAGGACAGAGCGAATGACCTGAGCCATTCTGGGTTGTCCCTCCGCTAAATATTCATCAAGAATTTGCGCAACATCTCGAACATTGACAGCGGATATTAATTTCATTCCTACCCGTTCCTTAAGCAGAGATACTGGTTTTGCTTTTTGTTTGATAGTGTTTTCTTTAATATCTCCGGACTTCAATCTTTCCTGCTGAATCTTCCAGTAACGTTCAAGCCAGGTGTTAGTTGATATTGATTTTCCTGAGCTGGTGGAAATTCTGTCAGTGATTGCCATTATCTGGCGGGTTTGTTGTTCCGCCAGTCTTTTATTTGCTTCAATAGCTATTGCCGTGGCCTCTGCTTCGTCTGTTCCTAGACTATGAAACTTACCAGTTATCGGGTGCTTATAACGCCAGTATACTTTATTAACCTTTCTGCTGAAGAGCGGGTATAAATTTGGAATAGATATATTATTTTTACGTGGTCTGGCAGCCATCGTTCAAAATCCTCTGCAAAAGAACAGGGTCGCTTTTCTTTACTACAGGAGTGGTCAATGTACCGACCAACTCAGCATCCTCCCTGACGCGCCAGAATCGACCTTCTTTTTTGGCTGGGGGAGAAAACATATTCTGTTTAGCATAATTCCTGAGAGTGGAAACACTTGGAGGATTGCTTCTGTATTTCTCGTTTGCCCACTCTTCAAGGGTTAACATCTGGAGCATATGTTTTACCTCATCATGGCCCATTGCTGGGCCAGTATCTGAAAATACAAAATCAGTTTTGCATCAATTTTTGCAGCACCTGATTGCCGGCAATTATTCGCTGCCAGATCACTGATACATAGCGGGCCTGATGAATAGCATCAGCGAGGGCATTGTGACGAGACCCTTCAAACGGGATCGTTGTTTTGGGGTCGAAGCTAATGGCCTGGCCGAGCTCTACCATTGTTCGTACGTCCCGATCGTTCCAGTATTCCCACGGATAATCTTCAGCAATGCAATCGTAAGAAGAACGCAGAATAGAGTTGTCGAATGACGCACCGTTACCCCATACCTGCGCCTTTTTGCTCCCACCAGCGACATTATCAGAAACAAATTCTCTGAACTGGAGTAATGCATCCTGCAACGGGATAGCATCATCATTTACGATCGCAGAGCGTGCTTCGGAGGACTGCTTAAGCCACCAGATAACAGTAGATGGATCGATTACGGCGCCCCAGTTCACAGAGGATTCAAGGCATACGACTTTATAGAAACTTTCTCCAATAGAGCCGGTTGCCGGGTCAAAAACAACCGCACCAATAGCGACGATAGGGGCGTTATTTTTTTTACCCATGGTTTCCAGATCAACCATAACGTGAACATAATCAATTGGCTGATCTTCATCCTTATTATGATGACCGGATTCAATATCTACAGCATCCGTTTGATGAACAACTTCATCTGTTTTTTCTTTTTGGTTAACCTTGCCCTTAACATCAACAAGACCGTCAATGGAAAATACTCCGTCCCCAATTTTTGAAACTTCAGGCTGCCTGGTCTTGGTAAGGTCTTCGGTTACCCACTTCGGATCCGTAGGGTCGCTAATCCCTTCAACATATTCGCCGCGCTCGGAGGCCAGAACCTGATTAGCGTCTGGACGTTGCTTTTGAGCCTCTTTTACCAGTTCGGTACCAACTGCTTTAAAGTCGGAGGAGAGTGTTTCCAGGTTTGCGCTGCTATCCTCTCCGGCGATTGCTTGGTTTATTGCATCCAGAGTGACTGCTGCAGATGGAATATGCCCCGCCTTGGCAAGCGTTTCAGCGCTCGGGGTATCATGCTTATGTTCAGTCAGATTCGCGTTGATGTAGCCACGCAACCGATCTGGAAAAGGAGTTATTCCACTGGATGCTTCCCTGATCAGTGCAAAAATCGCTGCACGGGAATAATCAAGGATGCCTGGTGTGCTCCGTAATGCTGCAGACCATTCTTTAAATGGACTTTCTTTCTTCTGTACTATTTCCTTCGCGCGGCGGTGGACTGATGCCGGAAAATTATAGATGTCAAAATCCATAGGCATCGTTGCAAGCGCGATCTCTATATCCAGAGTATCCAGCGAATGCTGATAATCCGGATTGCGGTCAGTTTTGTTTCCGCCGCCAGCATTGGCGCCGGCATCGGTTTTGTTTATTGAGGTGATATAGTTTCCAGCAGCCCATTCCTTTGTAAGGATCCCGCGGTCAATGTGCGACGTTTCAAGCCACAATTTGGCGAACTGAATTTGCTTGCCGAGCTCATGGCGTTTCCCCACAGGAAATACGCTCTTAAATGCACTGGTAAATTTCCACAGGCCAGGCATATCATATTTTTTAAGCTCCGGAATATTTTCTGCCGTCAGCAGCAGATTCTGCACACTGTGATTATCCGTATCCATTTCCATCGCTGAAAGGCGGTTACGATGAGGAATGCTAATGTGATACACGTGACGCTCGTCGGCCATATACTGGGCAAGCAGCTGCGTACGGAATGACATTTCCGCCAAGTTGAAGAGTGCTTCTTCATTGTTCGAATAGTCCTCTTCATCGCTATTTGCAGGAGAGATATCGTTTTCTGGTTTACTGGAGGGCTGTGGTTCAGCAGCCGCCGGCGCAACGATTTTTTGCCATGTCAGCCCGTCTTCACCACCAAGCTCGTAGCGATCGCACCAGGTGTCATCCAGTACACCTTCTTCCGGTAAGTCATCAACGATGAGCCAGTTGGTGCGGATCGGTAGCTGATGGCTGGCGCCGCGGCCAACGTTAATTTCAGCGTCTTCCAGGATGTCCAGGATTTTGCGCTCGGCGCGAGAATCGGATTTAGCAGAGAACCAGCAGAAGAGACTTTTCGCTTCGTTTGCTTTTGCCTTCGCTTTAATGAGATACGGGTAGTTGTTCATTGCGTTTGGGCTCCTTTGGATTGTAAGATACCCGGCAGCTGATGGCAGCCGCCCTGGTGGTGGTCATTGGTCAAAACTCGATTCCGGAAAGCTTTGGTCGGCTGACCGGGTACTTAACCCGCCTTGCGCGGGTTTTGTGCTTTATGGGGCTGGCGAATCGCCCCGCAGCAGCTGTGATACGCGAACGTCGTCAAGCGCTCGCAGGATAGGCTCAAAAGTTTTATGGGCTGGCAGTTTAGATACCGCAGTGATCACTTCTGTAACGGTGATGTCATCGCCGCGGGGGCTATAACCACCACCTGGGCCACGCTGTGATATTACCAGGTTACCCACCCGCAGCTTTTTGAAGATCTGCTCAAGGTATGAAGTAGACAGCTTTGACTCTTTACTGATGGCCGTCAGTGAAACGGGCGAGCCGTCATAGAGCTTATTCAAAGTGGCGGCGGCCTGGACAGATGCCAGAACGCGTTTCATTCCAAATTCCATAATCACTTCTCCGGCCGTAACGGCCATTGGTCAAAACTCGGTTCAAAAACTCACTGCAGGTTGTTGGTCGTCAGCCATTTTTTGTGCATTTCGGTAGGGGAGGCACTGGCCCTGTACTTTTTGTTCATCGGCGTTGCTGTTGCAACTGGCCTCTGATGGATAAACACCGATCAGAACATCAGAGCATTCACCAGTGAGAGCACATACGCTGATGACAAGGGCAAACAGGGTATTCATGCCTCAGCCTCAGGGTTTCCTTTCTGCGCCAGCAAGTAACACAGCTGGCGTAGTCTCACCTCGAACCAGTTCAGGCGGGTCGCCTGGTTCCCGGTAGGTACTCGGGCAAAATCCTTCATAGTTATCTCCAGTTAACTCAGTATTAGGATGTGGTTTTGCAATGCGGCGCCGGGTGCCTCCCGGTGACGGCAGCCAGTTAACAACTACCGCCGACAACTTTTTCCCCACAACGTGTGAATAACCGCCATGTTTACTTTTTTAACTGTGTCGCGTGCGCATAGCCGCATTCACCGCATTGCAAACCCTGATTTTTTATTTTCACTACTTCGACGCGCTTCGTCGGTGGTGTCGTGACGCTGATCTTCACGATTGAGCTTTTTCACCCTGCAATTCACCACCACGAAGCGCGCAGGATTTCCATTACATTTCAGAAGAGGCGCAGTCTGCCGGCTTACCTGAAAGTGCCGCGGTAAACTCGCTGAAACTCAGTGCCTCTTCACCTTCAGAGAGGTTTTCAAAATAGTCTTCGTATGCTTTATCCATACTTATTTCCTTCCCTTAAGGCCGGGCAGCCGAACGTTGAACCTGCTGCGATTGATATTGCTGTCATCTCATCCGGTGTTTCGTATGCCGCCGGCAGCTACTACGCGGGCTTCCTGCCTCGATGACTTGCTGCGATGGAATGATTAAAGCATTGGTTTATGTTTAATGTCAATATTGGATTTATATAGATGCAAACTTTTGCTTTAATCGAGACAGGGGAGCTGTTGGAGTGATTGAGGCTGCGCGGCAGGCAAAAAAAAACCGGCATTTGCCGGTTTCATGGGGTGAGATCAGAGATGTTAGTTAGTGTCGCTAGCCTTAAATCGACCACGGAGATATTTCTCAACATAATCATCGATTTCTTTTAGGCGGACTTCAAACGTATCGATCATTCTCTCTTGTTCAGCCTCAGGTAACTGCCTAAACAGACGTAACATTTTGCTCTCATTTGGCTTGAGGCCTGAATCTTCAGATACTTTCTCTCCAAGCAACCAAGTTACAGACACATTGGCAGCTTCCGCGAGGGCAATTGCGGACTTTTTACTGATTACTCCTTTCTTAAACCACCCATTCACCGCCTGAGGTGTAACTCCAGCAATGCGAGCCATATCCGCCTTGCTGATCCCTCTTTGAGTAATTTCTTCCAAACGAGCAATCAGTTGGTTGTTGAGTTCTTCAGTGTTTTTCATAAGCCCATTGTAAAGGTTTAGTTTATAGTCACAATAAATTAAAAATTTGCATTGAATATAAACCTATGCTTTATTATGCCTAACTTAACGAGGAGATAGATATGACAGCCCTTGATAACGCAATTCGAGTAGCTGGCTCAGCCAATAAATTAGCATCAACGCTTGGAGTAAGCGGCATGGCAGTAAGTCAGTGGAAAACAAAAGGTATTGTGCCTTCATCGCGAGTTTTACAGGTTTTTAATGCAACGGGCGTTACGCCTCATGAATTACGTCCTGATCTATATCCGAATCCAACGGATGGAATACCTAAGGAGTGACCATGCAAACCACCTCTTTTGAAAATCATACTCCGGTGATGAGTATGCAACTGAAAACGGAAAATCAGTATTTGCCCCGTCGGCGTGACGGCAAGAAATGCCGAGCCATTTTGGCCGCCGTTCAGGAATGGGAGTCCTCATTACCTGGGCGTGCGCAAGACCACGTCGCGCAGCTGGTGGCCGAACAGTGGGAGAAACAAAACGGGCGCGGTATCAGCGTCAATAAACAAAATCTGTATCGCTACCTGAAAAACGAGGGCGGTTCAGAGAAGTACACCAGTTATGTCATCCAGCTTTCGGCGGCGATCGCTGATGCAATGCCGATAGAGATCGCGCGCAAACATGGCCTAAAACATGGCTTAACTGAAACTGAGCTGGTGGCCAATGCAATCAAAGAATGCAGCGAAGCGCACCAGGCCAAGTTACTTGGCGCACCTCTGCAGAAACTAGAGCGTGAAATACGGGAAGCTGCAATTGCACTTTTTAACATGCTCCCTGCAGATGCGGCGGGACCACTACTGGCGAGCATCAGCGCCGTAGCGCCGCAGTTTTTCTAATCGAGTTTTGACAATGACCACCAGCACCAGCTGGTTAATAAGAGGTTTCAGATGGCCCGCATCAGAACAGTTAAACCTGAATTCTGGACAGATGAGAAGGTGGTGGAATGTTCAATTCCAGCGCGTCTCCTGTTTATCGGGTTGTTCAACTTCGCCAACGATATGGGATGCCTTGAGCGTTCGCCAAAACGGTTGAAGATGCAAATCTTCCCTGCGGACGCGCTCGATTGCGAACCACTAATACAGGAACTGATTACTCATGGATTACTCATTGAGTATTCAGTGAATGATGTCTGCTATTTGCAGATTAAAGGTTTCCTTAAGCATCAAAAAATAAACAGGCCTTCGGCCTCAAAAATACCTCTTCCGCCAGAATTCACTGAGTCTAAGGCAGGAAAGGAAGAAAAGAGAGCTCCTAATCAAGGAGGGCTCAGTGAGGACTCAGTGAATCCTCATGGAGGACTCACTGACGGAAAAGGAAGGGAAGGGAAGGGAAAAGGATCAAACCCCACTCTCTATGCGCACAAGGGAAATGTTTTTCAGGAACCTCAGTATCTGCCTGGAGTGGATATTCCGATCGGGAAATTCGCCATGCACGACCTTTGGCTACCGTCACAGGACTGGCCGCGACTGGCTGCTACCTGGGGAATAGCGCTTCCCGAACCGGCATACCTGCCAACAGAGCTGGCAGAGTTCACCGCGTACTGGAAATCCGAGGGGAAAGTGTTCACTCAGATTCAATGGGAGCAGAAATTTGCCCGCAGCGTGATAAGTGCCAGAGCCAAATCCAAACCACAACCAGCAACCGGAGGTAACGGCAATGCAAGAATTCAATCAGTTAACACCGCATCCCGGGCAGTCCAGCAAATTCAGGAAGCCAGAGAGCTATGGGAGAAGCAACGCGGACTTGCTGGCGGCGGATACGGCATGGCAGCTATGGACGGTCATGGGGGAGATATTCTCGAACCGGTGGACCCAGAAGAACGGGGCGGCGCCCTCGGATATGTGGATTGCCCAGATTGGATCGATGAGTGATGCCCAGATTACCCTGGTCTGCCGCCAGTGCATGGAGCGCTGCGCCGCGGGTAACACATGGCCACCGGATCTGGCTGAATTCGTTGCGCTGGTATCTGCCAGCGGTGCTAACCCGTTCAATCTGACATCCGAATCTGTAATGGCGGAATACAAGCGCTGGAGGAATGAGTCTTACCGATACTCGGGCAGCGACAAATACCCATGGAAACAGGATGTTCTGTATCACATTTGCATTGAGATGCGCAGAACCGGAGTTGAGAGGAACCTGACGGAGGGAGAGCTGAAAAAACTGGCAGAAAACTTACTCACGAAATGGACCAAACACCTGGCTAACGGGTTTTCGATTCCGCCAATTCGTCAGCAGTTGGCAGCACCGAGACATCCAGCAGGACCGACGCCAGCGCAGATTCTGATGGAAGAGTACAGACGCCGAAAGGCGGCAGGTTTAACCAAGTAAACGAGTTTTGACCATGACCAAACAATCAAAAACCAAAGTAACCAAAGCACAGATGGTGCTTGCCATCGTTAGCCGGACGCCAGAATGCGTCTTGCAGGATGTCTGCGATGCGCTGGACTTGCAAGCCAGTACAGCAGGTAACTTGCTGCGGCAGCTCCATGCCGCGGGAAAACTCCATCGTACCCATAACGGCTGCCAGTATGTCTATCGAGTGGTTGCAGGCGTTGAGGTTCCCGATGTTGCCCTGCCGCAGACTGCAACACCATTATCTGAAGAGGATGTGAAAAAAGTCCAGGACGCACTGTCCCTGGCGAAGAGGCTGGAAGACAAAAAGCTGTGGCGCCGGGCTGCGACTGTTTACACATCTGTGCTTGGGATGACTACAACAGCAAACGAACTCTGGTTGCTTGCCAAAATGCGTAACCGCTGCCTGCGCAATGCGGCGAGGTGATGATTATACCTAAAATGGAATCAACACCAGCTGGTATGGGATGTCAAAGCTAAGTTTAAATATTCCGGGGTGAGGCAAAGCTGAGATGACCGCTGAGTACCAAGAGCGGACAAAGTTGGCATAACTATACCTATCAAAGCGGAGCCAGTCAGTTGGGTAGTGATGGGAGTGAGTTGTCAAAAGTTGTCGCCCTGTCAGCTTCATAGGAGATTCATGAGCGTCCCCACCCTGAGTTATAGTTGTTTCATTCAGTAAATAATAACTAATATACAGTTTTAAGGAGGTATCTTTATGATTGTGATCACGATTTTCACCTACATAATAATCTAAGGGTTAAAGAATTGCTTAAAATTCAAACGATTAAAAAAAATTTAACTTTATCGTTCTCATATTGTATTATCATGTAATCAAATTAATAGTACTTATGATGTTGTTGGCTTATTAGTGTTATTCTTGGCGATGAGTTAATTAAATTGGAGGTTAAATGGGTCATGGATATTCAAGGGTATTTTACTAAATTAAATGCTGAATCCCAAACTGTCTTCGAACAGTCTATATCTCAAAAAGAGACTCTAGGTAAATTACATCATTTGTCTTCGTGTATATACGAAATGTCAAATGTTTTGAGAGATCCTCAAGAAAAAAGAATTTTAGAAACTGTTAGTGCCCAATTAGAATCATCAAACTATAGTTTGATTGTAGGTTTATATAGACAAGCATTTTCATCACTTAGACTTGCACTTGAAATGGGACTGGGAGCTATATATTTTTCAGCTAGTAAATTAGAAATGCATGAATGGCTTGATGGGAGAAGGGATATTAAATGGTCAAGAATAATAGATGAAGAGAATGGTGTTTATTCCAAAAGATTTATTATGGCTTTTTTTCCTGATTTAGTGGGTGATGCCGAAATATATAGAAGAAATGCAACAAGTATTTATAGGAAGCTGTCTGAGTATGTTCATGGCAACAACGAAACATGGATAAATGGAAGTATCAAAATCATATATAAAAATGAGCTATTCGAACAATATTGTCAGTATTACCAGTGCGTGACTGAATCTATATTGTTCGCAGCCACATGTAGATATGCGAAAAGTTTTGATGATACTGAGCGCGAATCTTTGCAATTCTTGCCAGAAGATTTTAATCATATAGAAAAAATTAGAGAATTATTCGGTAGATCATAGGAATGAATGATGAGTGAATTTTATCTACGCACAGAAAGCATAAAGCAATCAGATATTTTATCTTTATCTGTTGTAAATTCAACTGACAGAGGAATTCTTGACGCTCTGAAATCTAATGAACCTTGTCTTCTTGAAGGATCAAGGGGTACTGGTAAGTCATTTCTTATGAGAGTTGCGGAATTAGAGTTAGAAGAAGGAGATAAGGCATGCGTAACAGTATTTGTTCCTTTCAACAAGAGCTCTTTGATAACGACTGATGATAACCTTCAGTTTTATCATTGGATGATGGCTAAGACATTAAAATATCTACTTAATAAGCTTAGAAAAATGGGGATGGTTGTTTCAGGCTTGACCTCTAATTTGCTCAGTAATGAGCATAGTGACTCAGAAGAAAGCATTGAAACCAATTTGAAAGAAATCGTAAGGCTTTTCGAAGATTCTTATAAAGGAAAGACTGCTGTTGATATATCATCGTTACCTGATATAGAAGATGTCAAAGAAGCAATACAAATGATTTGTGAAGAAAATAATCTAGATAGAGTTATTTTCTTTTTTGACGAAGCGGCGCATATATTTAGACCTGAGCAGCAGCGTCAATTCTTCAGTTTATTCAAAGATCTTCGCTCACCATATATTACATGTAATGCGGCTATTTATCCTGGAGTTACTCACTTTGGTGACTCTTTTGAACCAATTCATGATTGTGTATTCAAAAAGCTTGAAAGGAACATTTTAGAATCAGATTACCTTCAATATTTTAAGGATATTGTATTTAAGCAATCAGATGAATCGCTACAGAAAGAAATAGATAATCAAAGAGATCTTTTCAATACGTTAGCTTTGGCATCAGGTGGTAATCCTCGAATGTTGTTGAGAACTTTGCAAGATCTATCAAAATTAAATACTAGTGGAGTTAACTCCACAATAAAGTCCTTTTATCGTAATCAAATTTGGACAGAGCATACTGATTTGGGAGAAAAGTACAAAGGGCATCGTGAAGTTATAGATTGGGGGCGAGATTTCTTGGAAAACTCTGTTATACCTCGAGTAGAAGATTATAATAAGAGTCGGAGAAATAAGGGAACAGATGAATCAACAATTTATTTTTGGATTCATAAGGATGCACCAGAACCAGTTAAGGAATCTTTAAGACTTTTAACTTATACAGGGATAATTAGAAAGATCGATAGCGCGGTTAGAGCAACTAGATCTGAACTTGGAACAAGATATGAAATAAAATATGGGTGCATGTTATCTTTAGAAAGTAATCCACATTTAGACTCAAAAGAATTTTATAAAAATTTGTCTGTTAAAAAATTCCCTGAGTTTGGCAAGAACCATGCTAGCTATGCTGGAAGTGAAAATCTTCTTAACAAACATGAACTTCAATATGAGGAGTCTTTAAGATCTCTCTTAAAAAAATCAATTAACGTATTAGTAGCGCTCACAAAATGGCAAAAAGAAAGATTACAGTCTGTTGGCATTAACACAATTGAAGATCTTCATAGTAATACTGAGGAAAGTCTAATTGAAAAAATATATGGAGTAGGCCCTTCGAGAGCACGGACTATGAAAAATGCTGCGAATGCAGAGCTTCTTGAATATATTTCAGGATGATTTTCTTATGTTGGCTAATGTGTTCTAAAATGTGTATTCGCTATATACAGTTAACGGAATTTATTTGACTATTGCGCCATAAGGTCACCTCCAACAGGTGGAATTATGGCGTATTTTATAGCTCAGATTCCACACGTTATGATACTAAACCATCGAACTTATCATCCAAACAACACTATCTATTACTTAGATAAAATTTTGGGTGTACTTGCGGGGGAGGGAATCAAGATAAATCATTAAAAACTATGATGTTATAGGGTTTGCTAATGTTTCCATTATCGGTTGCGGCCCGCTACTCGCTCATAAGGGACAACCATACTCAAATCTCCTACATTGCAGGAGATTTGAGTATGAACATGTCACCGTGGAACAAAGACCGTATCATCGGCCAAAAAAGACCACTTCAGATATTTCATATCTGGGGGATCCGAATCCGTCTAGAACTGGAAGATAAAACGCGCGATTCAGTTCTGTTCAATATGGCCCTAGACAGTAAGCTTTGAGGCTGTGATCTTGTCAAACTCAAAGTATCTGATGTGGCATATGGTAGCTTGGTTTCAAGCAGAGCAACGGTGTTGCAACAGAAAACCGGTAGCCCTAAGCAATTTGAGATAACCAAAAGAACAAGAGAAGCTGTTGCTGCATTGATAAAGCTTGGCAATTTGCACAGTAAAGACTTCTAGCCCCGGTATCGGGTCGGAACTAATCAGCACATATCAACCGACAATACAACCGAATCCCTTTCCTGAACTACAAGAAAACCAAAAATCTTAGGGTGATCCAACTTCTGTTGAGCCATAATAAACTGGAAAGCATAGTCCGTTATCTGGGTATTGAAGTACATGATGCGTTAGAGATCTCTGAATCGATTGAAGCCTAAGGTTGTCAGGGCTGCAACAGTAGCCCTGTTCCAGGAGCGGACACTATAGTTGTTCTACACTGAGCACAGTGTTCTGTTGAGATAAAACATTTTTTGTCCTATCCCCTGACTACGTATTATTTAGTCAGAGAAAGACTCAAATCCATAAAATGAAATCTTCCATTTCATCATAGTTCTTAATAATGGCCTGGACCTCTTTTGTCTCATCACTTAAACAATCCAATAAATTATCCCATTCTCTTTGTTTTTTCCCAAATCCGTATACTTGTTCAATATCCCCTGACTTCCATATATATATCCCATCACTTTTTAATTTATCATGAATTTTTTTGATGGAGGATTTTATCTCATGATGATTGCAGATTTTAATAAAGTCTTTGCTTGAACTACTTTTTAATGATTCTAAAGAGATAATAGGGTTGGCAAGTTGCAAGCTTTGCGGGTCCGACAAATTGGTTAAAGATGAGAGTAACTCATCGCATTCACTACTCAATACTTCTTGGTGAGAAGTCGTCAGTAGTATTGATAGAAAATCGCAATCGGCAAGAATTCGGGTTCTTATACCTATTGAATTGATAACATTAGCCATTTTCAAAAGGCTGCCTTTGCCGTCTACAGCTACAATACTTGTTTTGGTAGGGTTGAGTTCATAGTTTCTAATTTTTTTATAAAGTGCGCATAAAACATTCGTTTCTGTTTTACCCTCGACTAATAAAACTTCTTCTGAAAATAAGAAAAATGACGAATTAGATAAGGTAAATGCAGAGTGAAGTTGTGGTGATGATGCCTCATATAGTTCTTGTATTTTTTCCGAAATGGTTTTTCGAGCTATAGTACCTTCGGAGTTTTTAAAAACCTGTATAGCGTTGCAGGCATGTTTTGCTGAGAGCATACTGGCCGAGTGAGTTGAGATGATTACTTGGAATCCAAGATCGCTTAAAACCACCAGAGATTCTCTCACAGAGTTTATGGCAGATGGATGTAAGTATAACTCTGGTTCATCAATAAAAATGAGAGTATTTGATTTTTTTGTATCATCGCTTCTTTTCTTAATATCAGCTAAATATTGAATCAAAGCCATCTGTATTGAACGCTGCGTACCATGACCGAATCGGCTGATGTCTTGCATTATTGAGGATCCATCTCGTTGCTCAAATACTTTCAAGGTCCCTGATTTAAATATTTCATCAAGAGTTGGGGTAGGAAAGTGTAGTTTCACACTTACATCGGGGAAAAACTGATTAACTTTCTGACTGACGCCACTATCGATTTTGTTCAAACCATCTAACCTATTAGAACCATCATGAGCGAGATACTTACCTATTTCTGAGATATTTTCAGAGAATTTTACTTCATATTCTTTTTTTATTTCGCTAACAATTGCAGCTAAGATTTTTGCGATTGTTGTACCAGCTTTATTTTTTGTTGCATCCTCTACAGCATCAGACATCGCAGGAATATGAATTGGCTCAGGGAAGAGATTCGAGATAGCACCATCAATTCCACCAGGATTTTTTTTCCATGTGGTCCCATCAAAAACCTCAAGTGTTTTTTTGACTTTTAACTTCCCACCATCACCAACTTCTGTATCCTGTTTTCTTGCAAACCTCAAAGTTTTATCTATGATGAATGGTGCAATTTTTTGCTGATTTTCCTCGCTAAGTAGCGTAAGCGTGTCGTCAGTAATACCTTCAATGATTCCCTCTACCCGCACTGGATTTTGTGGGTCGTACATATCAGCATCGCTTAGTAGGGAGCCATCTAAGAGCCATTTTATTGCCAATATAACATTTGATTTACCTGCGTTATTATAACCTACCAATGCTGTATATGGCCTTAGAAAAGCTTCGGTAGATTTGCAAGACCTGAAATTTGTTATTGATACTTTATTCAATCGAACTGTCATTATATTTTCCTTGTTCTAATCTCATTTGGGTCTAACCAACAAACTGTTTCATCATAGTTTCTGCTTGAACCTTATCGATAATCTAACTTCGCGATCAAGAATACAATGAGCTGAATCACAGCCCGGTTAAATGTCTGCTCCTCGCTTGATGTTAGCCAGACAGTAACTTGATCTACCCGCTTCGTGCTGTGAATTCCACGTGCCAGTCCGCTCTGCGCCAAGAGCGGAATCTGGAGCGTCAGAGGTCCTTTAAAAATTGATGATTCGTTTTGCAGGGATACTTACAAAAGCATCTGACCGGGTGTTGACACTTATGTACTGACCATCTTAATAGATTCGAGTGTACACCTGAGGTAGCAACGTTTCTTATCAACGGTGTTGATCACCACAAAAATAACTGTATCCCTGTGATTGCGGATTTCGTCCTTTGTGGTGAAAAGATCAATCTAAACATGAGCATGGGTTAGCGAAAAGTGGCATTAAACGCTTGAACATGTCACCTAACAAGTATACTGTATGTTTATACAGTATTTGCGTGAGGAGCTAGTTATGAAAGTGGAAATCACAATCGATCGCCAAAAAAAATTGCCGGATGGCGCTGTGCCTGCTCTGGAGAAGGAGCTACTGCGGCGATTGGATCAAAACTTTAATAACTGCAGTCTTGTGATTCGTCGGGCCAGCTCTGATGGGTTGACCGTGCTTGGTGGAATGGACAGAGATAAAAAACGTGTAGAGGAAATCCTGCAGGACACCTGGGAAAGCGCTGATGACTGGTTCTGTTAAGTTGAAGTCCAGTGGCTTACCTGGTTTATTTTGAGGATTTTGCTGTGGGTAAAAAACAAGAAATGCCGAACACCGGCTACGCAATTATCAGATGCGACGATGGGGTGATCGTTGCTCGTCTGACATCCTTTCCTGTGTGTGAGCGCGCTCTGATGTACCGGCGCGGCGACACTGTTTCGTTTATGCCTTTGCAGCCGGATGAGATCGTGGGGACTCTCTCTCTTTTTTCACAGATGATTGAAAAGGCTAAGTCTGGAGTTGGTTACCAGGTTCCCCCTGGTTCTGTTACAATCCCGTCATAGGCCTGAACAACCTATACCTGCTGCGTCACGGAGAGAAGCCATGACGCAAACAACCGAAGTATCAACATCCCCTCTGACTGGTGCTCCTTCAACGAGCGCCGGTTTACTCTCGTCTTCGAAACTCACTTTTCGACAGCAGGAAGTTTTCGATCTGCTGGTGGCCTACATCAATCAGCATGGCTACCCACCTACGCTATCTGAGCTGGCCGATATGCTCGGCGTTAGCTCGTCTAATGCTGTCCTGTTGCATCTGCGTGCGTTAGAGAGAAAAAATTTCATAAAACTCTCTCGCCGTGTCTCCAGAGGAATTTCCATCGTCGGGCGAAAGGAGCCTATGCTCGCCGTGCAGCTGTTGCAGGAAATGATCGCTGAAGAACCCGGCGCGCGTGAAAGAGCGATTGAGTTTTTGCGACTGTTCGGTGATCAGCCATGAAGAAAAGTTGGTTTTTACACGAACAACTTTCAGAGTCTCAGGCTCTGGAGCTGGCGGAACGCTACCGGAAAAAGAATTGTCGGGTTGAGAAAAGCCTTTCGAGCGACTTTATCTCTTGGGAACTCCGTGTGCTGTTACCGGAATCTAGGAAGCCACCGCGCGTTAACAGAACCTACACACAAAAAATCTGGAGGGGCTGATGCGCGCATTACTAAATGTTGATGTTGCCCGGCACCTGGGAATTGTGCTGCTTAAGCCGGGTAGTGAATTAATGCCGTTATTCGGCGCCGGCCGAGTTCTTGTAGAAATACCGCCGGCAAGCATGAGAAATACACCTAGCGGGCGTCTTCCAGATGCCCGGCAGCCGTTGCGGGATGATATGGGGCTCAGACCATTTTTCATGAAGAAGGCAGTTATCACTGCAGCTGGTGGGGTTAGTGCCCTCGAGTCATGGTTGCGCCGGCAGGTTAAAAACTGTCAGTGGACACATTCCGATTACCATCACCGTGAGCTCGTCCCGTTTCGCCATTCGACGGGTGTAATAATCGCATGCTGGCACTGTGATAATGTGCTGAAAAACCAAACGGAACAAACCCTCGATCAACTGGTAGGTGTTAACAACGCTGACTGGGTAATCGACACTGCCCGCATCGCGCTTGGTCTGGACGCTCAGCGCTCATTGTCACTGGCGGAGCTATGCTGGTGGGCGGTAGGCGCCGGGATTGGCGATGAAATTACAGAAGAAATGGCGCGGCGATCCCTGCGTATTAAAGACGATGGCATTAAATCGGTTTACAGGGAGAGTGAGATTGTTCCGTCGGTACCGGCCACCAGTATTCTTTCTCCCCGTCTCGAAAAAACAATCAAGCCAACGGCAATAACAACGCCGGGCAAACCTCTGGTTCCTGTGAACGTCGATCCTGTTGCTCCGGCGACACTATTCGCGAGACCTAAGCGGAGCCGATGGTTATCAGCTGACTTTATCTCATGGGTTAAAACACAGCCGTGTATGTGCTGCGGGCAGCCTGCAGATGATGCACACCATCTTATTGGCTGGGGGCAGGGCGGCGTAGGCACCAAGGCCCATGATGCTTTTACGATCCCATTATGCCGCAAGCACCACCGTGCTTTGCACCATGACCCTGCCGCTTTTGAGCGTGAATACGGCACCCAGCCGGTATTGATTATTAAATTGCTGGACCGGGCATACGCGCTCGGCGTTCTGGCGTAGTAAGGAGAAGAGCAGAATGACACCACGTCAACGCCGTCTGCACCGTGCAGGATTAGCAACAGTGGCCGCCGCCCCGCGCAAAAGCTGGCTGGGCCGATTCACTCCCCTTAATGGCATTCAGTCCGCCTGGATAAAATCTCTGCTTACTGTTTGGGGGGAAGGGATGAGAGGAGGTGCTGCCCCGCGTAAACCATCAGGACATTCATGCTGGCGAGGCATGAAGGGTGATCACTGGTCAGATAAAGCATTAGAACGCTTTACGGCAGCAATTGAGCAGGCAAGAAGTGAAGGGTATCGCGGGCGGCAGGCATTAAGCAGGGCGCATGCCATTTTGTGGCCGAAGCCTGCAACGGTCGCGATTGACGCTGCGATCACTGAGGATGATGTTGAATTTGTTGAACGATGTGTACTGGCGATATTTGAAACGGGTGATCCGGTTTATCTCGTTGGCGTTAACTATTACACCACCCGTAAAAAAATCTCAGACATAACACGGGAATTACAGCTGGTGGCTCCATGGTTAACAGACAGTGAGGCCCGGAAAAGAGTGCGCTGGTGCCTTGAAATATTCAGAGCAAAAGCTTTCCTTTCTGTTCATAAGGCGATTCATGCGGATTAGCAAAAAGTGCTATGTTGCCTTTTTGGTATTGAAAATGGGCCAGAAAGTTAGATAATTCCTTCATGCTTGGCAGAGCTGCGCCACTCGGCAGCGACAAAAAGCGACAATCTGAATATAACGAAAACCCCGCCCGTGCGGGGTTTTTGCTTTCCGGCGATACGACAGGGGTATTCGCGAGATGCGCTGCATCAATACCCCTGTCATATCGTCGTATTGCATACGCAATCTCACATGCTTCAGCATTCACTGAGGATTTTTAGTGATTTTTTTGAAGATCTCTAGGGCTTCGGTTGTTAACTGATCATGTTCGCTAAAGTAACTGTCACATGCTGCCTGCTTTTGAGCAGGGGATAGATTAGGGTTGCTTGTTAATTCAGCAGTTTTAGCTGCTATTTCTGCCAAACGTTCAAAAATCTCTGAAATTCTTTGGTTATCAGTAGATAGCATTTTACTTACCTCGTATTTACCTGATATCAGTGAGTGCTACATTGAGTCAGGGCTTCGCAATAGCTTTAAGTATTAGAATGCATACAATTTAAGTGGGCGTTGTTGGCTTATATTATGGCAGAGGCGCTGGCGGTATGGTCAGATATTGACACTTTGAATGTTTGCATCATAAATTATCGAGGTGGTGAATCCCCCTATGCGGAGGGGCGACCAGTCAGTTACAGAAACCTGTAAATGCAGCGCGGGCCATGCCGACTGGGGCATGCTCACCGGGAGGCACCCGGCACCACACTGCCACTAAACATTTTTAAGATTTATGGCAGGTTTACTTTTGCGGTTGCCCTTCTATGTTTATAGAACGTAACGGCAAAAGTGAATGCTTCCTGGTAAATCGGTAGCTCGGACTATTAGGAGTTCCTTCGTTTCGTTACTACCTAGAATGCCTACTTTCTGCCCGCCTTCAGGCGGGCTTTTTTACGCCATCAATAGGGCGCTTCAGAAAGAAAAGGTAAACATCATTTGAAGGCTGCGCATTTGCGTGGCCTTTTTCATTTCAGGCTCACGGGAATCATCATCGATACGGCTCGTTTTTAAATCAGCCCGATGGGCCTGACCCCCTACACGCACAAAGCACCCCGTTAATCCGGAGGTGGAGTATGTATCGAATGGACAAGCTAACAACAGGTATTGCCTACGGAACGTCCGCAGGTAACGCGGGGTTCTGGATGTTGCAATTGCTCGACAAAGTATCCCCATCCCAGTGGGCCGCTATTGGTGTTCTGGGAAGTCTGGTATTTGGCTTGCTGACATACCTGACGAATCTGTATTTCAAAATTAAAGAAGACCGGCGAAAAGCTGTGCGAGGTGAATAATGTCTCCGACACTACGTAAAAGCGTTCTTGCTGCAGTCGGCGGTGGAGCCTTTGCGATTGCCTCTGCACTCATTACTGGCCCGACGGGTAATGATGGGCTTGAGGGAGTGCGATACGAGCCTTATCAGGATGTGGTAGGTGTCTGGACGGTATGTTACGGCCACACAGGTAAAGACATCATGCTCGGCAAAACCTATACCGAGGCAGAGTGTCGGGCGCTACTAAATAAAGACCTGAATACCGTCGCCAGGCAGATCAACCCTTACATCAAAAAACCGATCCCCGAAACAATGCGTGGGGCTCTGTACTCATTTGCCTATAACGTCGGTGCCGGGAACTTCCAGACCTCAACTCTGCTTCACAAAATCAACAAGGGGGACCAGAAAGGTGCATGTGATCAACTGCGCCGCTGGACCTATGCCAAAGGTAAGCAGTGGAAAGGACTTATTACCCGGAGGGAAGTTGAGCGTGAAGTTTGTTTATGGGAGCAAAGATGAATCGCTTAACCGCTGTCATCATCGCTATAACAATCCTGCTGGCCTCCAACGTGATTTCGTGGCGCTCAGGCTGGAGTTCTCACGCTGATCACATCAAGGCTCAGGCTTCAAAGAAGAGAGAGAAGGCCGAGAATACTATTAAGCCTGTAGAGGAAAAGGCCGCTACTGCTAACGAAGCGGGTAAGGTCATCTACAAAACAATAACCCGTGACGTGGTGAAATATGTTCAGTCTCCGAATCGTATTGTATGTAGGTTTGATGATGATGCTGTGCAGCTGCGTCAGCGCGCCATCGATGCTGCCAACTCCATCCCCGGATTTGATGAGCCCCCCGTGCAAAGCAAGTGACGCCGCGAAGGACAGCGACGAAGATCTGCAGGCTGATATTGAAAGCACTCAGTGCTTGCGGCAACTTAGATTGGATAAGTACCGCTGGCAGGCTTATTATAAAGCGATAGCTCGATAGGTTATTTTCTTGTTGAATTCAGTCCCTGCCTTGCTTATATTCTACCCAAAAATGAGTAGGTGGGTTGTGATTAGAAAATGTTATGCAAGAATGTCTGATCCAGCTTCAGGTGACAAACTGACATTGGAAGTACTTGTATCCGATGGTAGAGATAAGATTTTCATCTATGATTTTAATAAAGGAGTGGGGACTCTCTCTAATGGTATAAGAGATAAGCAAGGTAAGTATATTTTACAAGGTGAACGGGATGCCGGGCATATCAATCTTGTCAGAGACAGCAAGATTGACTACACTCTTCATGTGGTTAATAATCACACCGGTGGATATGGTGATTCCTATAAATTCTCTCCTGTATTTTGCTCATTGTGCGAGGGGCAGATACTCATTATCGAATGTAAAAAGACTTTTATAAGAAAACCATTAAGGCTTGATGAACTCAGGTTTGAATATAACTAATCATTATACGCTCCTTATATGTTCGAAGTAGATAGCAACTTTTAGGTATCTTGTTTCTGGATACTCTGTAAATGTGCTGCTGGTGGGCTTAGTTCTTGGAGCCTTTTGTCCAGCAGCTTCAGGTTATAAAAAACCCCGTGGAGTAAATCCGACAAATTGACGGGGTGCTGCAGGGGCAGCCAATGTCGGAGTTTAGTCAGATTGCGGGATGTTTTTCTACTGGTTTTGAGAAAAAATGGAAGGTCAGACACTACAGGAAGTGGCTCATCCCTGAGCTCACGGGTAGAACGACGGACTTTGTCATGGCAGAGCAAAGTCATTAGATAGTTTAGACAACACTCCGGATATAACAAGAGTAGCGGGTGTAAATCAGTTAACGGAGCTCAGCGGCTAAGGCATCAAGCATTCACTAAGTGACTTTGATAATGCTATAGTTCGCCAGAAAGAACAGATTGCATGGTGTCATGCGATACAGCTCATATTTAGATCGTCAGGGTTAAGTTAGCGGTGAATATAACTATTAATAGTGGATTTTTTGGTTGTTTGCTTTTGTTATTGACTATGTGGCCAGTTTTTATAACGCTGTGTCTAGCAATGTCTATAGCATTTTACGGAGTCTTAATGAAGAAGACTGCGCTTGCCTGGCTGCTTGCTGCTTTGTTTTTTGGCATATTTGGGGGGCTGTATGGGTATTAATTTACTGATATTGAAGTTTTTTCGAAGTCTGCAAGAATTCAATGCTGCCGTCATCCATCGAATTCATGTATGCTGATGAGGATTTTTAAAGGAAAAGGAATGGATGATGAATACCCAGAAGCTTCTGGATACATACATGTTAGTTGGTGCCGGTCTTTCTCGCGTCAAATATGAGATTTTCTCAGGAGATGAAGGTTCATATGCGTTTATTACGATTTATGCATATGAGCCTCATTTCCATATTAAGGGCTATGATTCCTTAAAGTTAGACGAAACTGTTGATATCATATCTCAGATCGAAGGGCATTTCGCAGATACCTACCAGTAGCTAAAACCATATTTCTGAATCTACAGCCCCGCTTATGCGGGGCTTTTTATTGGGGTGAATATGGTATCAAGTTCACCCTGGCATCATCCCTGTAACACAAAACGGTGTTAACGACTGCGTTATCACTAACTTCGGAAAAAGTTATGCCACCACGCGCTAAACGACCTTGCCGGCACAGAGGATGCATGGCAGTAACGAATGATGTCAGTGGGTTCTGTGAGATCCATCGGCAGCAACACGCCGGTGATGGCTGGCGTAACTATCAACCCGGAAAAACTCGGCAGGAACGTGGTTATGGTCGTCCGTGGGAAATTAAACGGGCCCGTATCATGAAGAGGGATAAATACCTTTGTCAGAACTGCAGGCGAGACGGTATTGCCACGAAAGCCTCAAGTGTCGACCACATTATTCCTAAAGCTCATGGCGGTACGGACGATGACTTTAATCTCGAGTCGTTGTGCTGGAGCTGCCACAGCAAGAAAACAGCAACAGAGAGAACCCGATGAAGAATTTCAAAATTGAATACGTTGATGGCACTTTGACCGTTCTGGAAACGGATGGTCAGTCACGGATGAATGAAGCCGTACATGGGATCCAATTTGAGCATGTTCAAGGCAGCCGTCCCCTGCTTAAACTGACGATTGCACATGATATTGCTCCGGCCCCTGCTTCATCACCTGCTCAGGAACAGGAGCCTTTAGAGGGTGAGCTGGTACAGGAACAACAGACGACGGCTCCCGGTGGTCGCCGCTCACGTCATCGCCGTGGAGGTAAGCAATGATGTATCAACGCTCGGATCTGACGCTCTCCATGTTCTATGCATCCAGCGCTGATGCAGACGGGAACAAAGTGGCTACGTTGACGATGCAGGTCATTGCGGCAGAGGCTGGAGCCGTCCAGACCAGCCAGCTGCGATGTATCACCGATAGCGCAAAGAAAAAAACGTATAGCGTAGGTGAACAATCGGTCAGTAATGGTTCCGATCCGTTGCTGGTCGCGATTGAGAATTACTGGCGTCAGAGTACGGATGTCGTCGTTAAAGGATTGATCGCCGAGGTGACCGACTTCATCGCAGGGAACATCAACTCAGTCAGCACCTGGATCGGTCAGTTTGGGATGAAGGTGTTCGAGAACCAGCCATTAGATGAACGGCTTCCAGAAAGCGTACTGCAGGCCGATGGAGGCTCCGCTACAGCGACAGGATCCTGACCGCCGTTATAACAACTGGTGTTCATTGAACGTCTGAGATATGCCGGCCCACGCAATGTGAACCGTATTCGCCGCCGGCGCAGCCGGAATGACCACCTCCACCTCGACCGAGGCAGCTGCAGCCAGGGGTAGGGGGGAGCAAATCCCTGACCCCTTTCGCGCTTCGGGACTGCCCGTTGAAGTCTATTTTTACACGCCAGAAATAAGAAACTTTTTTCCGGAAGGTTTCATCTATCAAAGGAACGTTTATGGCCGGAGGAATTCGATCGTCCGGTGGTGGCCGAAAACCCACTTTACCCACCGGGCAAAAAAGCAAATTAACACGTATTGCGCCTCCCGCTGAGTTAATGGGGGAGGCGGCAATAAAAATGTGGAAGACGCAAAGCAAAATACTCATCGACCGAGGGGTGTTTGAGCTGGAGGACGCACCTTTGTTGCTGGCTTACTGCAATGCTTTTCATCTGATGCTCGAAGCCGAAAAAATGCTGGCCAGCGGACTGACCTCAGAAAGTGAAATGGGGGGCCTGAAAAAACACCCTGCAGTTAATGTCCGGAATGACTCGGTTTCCCAGCTTGCCCGCCTGGGCTCTCTGTTGGGGTTAGATCCGCTCAGTCGTCTTCGCATGACCAGCGGACAAAAGGATCCGGATGATGACGGGAATGAATTCGATGAGTTTGACTGATGGCAACATATCCGAACGTCAATGCAGCGAACCAGTATGCGCGGGATATCGTTGGCGGGAAGATTCTGGCGTGTCAGTTAACGATACTTGCCTGTCAGCGACATCTGGACGACCTCGAACGAGCAAAGGATCCCCACTGGCCCTACCGCTTCGATAAAAACAAAGCAGAACGATTTCTTCGTTTTGCCCAGAAAATGCCTCATACCTCAGGGGAATGGGCCCGGCGTAAACTCCGGATTGAATTTGAAGCCTGGCAGAAGTTCGCTCTTGGCGTACCGTTTGGATGGGTACACAAGAAGACAGGCCTGCGTCGTTTCTCTGAAATCTATATCGAGGTGCCCAGGAAGAACGGGAAATCCGCTATTGCCGCTGCTGTAGGAAATTATATGTTTTGTGCAGATGGCGAGCATGGTGCAGAAGTCTACTGCGGCGCCACGACTGAAAAACAGGCATGGAAGGTATTTTCTCCGGCGCTGCAAATGGTGAAAAAGCTGCCGGCATTGCGGCAAAAATTCTCGATAAAACCCTGGGCAAAAAAAATGACGCGCCCTGACGGTTCGGTTTTTGCGCCTGTGATCGGTGACCCGGGGGATGGTGATTCGCCATCATGCGCCATCATTGATGAATATCACGAACATACTACTGATGCGCTTTACACCACCATGACCACCGGTATGGGGGCTCGTGAACAACCGATGACACTGATCATCACCACTGCCGGCTATGACATTACATCCCCTTGCTATGAAAAGCGTACTCAGGTTGTCGAGATCCTGCGGAAAACCCGTAATGGCGAGGAAAATGAAACCATATTTGGGCTGATTTATGGCCTTGATGACGATGATGACTGGACGACTCCTGAGGCATTAATCAAGGCAAACCCCAACTATGGCATTTCGGTAAAAGCAGATTTTCTCCGGGCTAAACAATTATTGGGTATGTCGACGCCCGGGCAGACAAACAAGATTCTGACCAAGCATTTCAATCGCTGGGTAAGCGCAAAATCAGCTTATTACGACCTGAGGAAATGGATGGATGCAGCCGATAAAAACCTTAAGTTGTCAGATTTTGAAGGGGAAGAATGCTGGCTGGGTATCGATCTGGCCTCGAAAGTTGACCTCAATGCCGTGGTTCCAGTTTTTCGTCGTGAAATAGACGGAATAACACATTTTTACTGTGTTTCTCCTCTGTTCTGGGCACCCGAAGAAACCATTTACTCGCAGGAGACCGCGCTGAAAAGTACCGCAGAACGTTATCAGTCCTTTGTCCGGCAGGGTAAGTTGATCCCGACCGATGGTGGTGAAGTTGATTACAGGCTGATATTTGAAACGATCCTGAAGCTGCGGAATACCGTAAAAATTGCCCAATGCCCCATTGATCCTTATGGCGCGACTTCATTACGTCACATGCTTGAGGAAGAGGGGCTTGAGCCTGTCGAGATAAGACAAAATTTTACCCACATGAGTGATCCTATGAGAGAGATTGAGGCTGCGCTCATCTCGGGGAGATTCCATCATGACGGACACCCCGTCATGAACTGGTGTATTTCCAATATCGTCGGCCAGTACCTTCCCGGAAGTGACGATATTGTGCGTCCCGGGAAGGAAGGGCGGCAGAACAAGATAGATGGTGCGGTTGGTTTAATGATGGGGCTGGGGCGCGCCATGCTTAACAGTTCAGTGATGACATCCGTATACGATGAGGAAGATATAGCATGCTAATTTCAGTTTTGAGTTTTATTGTCGGCCTCACTGGTGCTGGATTGTTATCCGCAGGTGCCTGGCTTATTTCTCCATCAGTGGGATTGATAACAGGAGGGATTATTTGTCTGGGCTGGTCATATATGACAACCCGGGCCTTTTCCTCCGGCGTCAGCAATGGCGGAGGTGAATAATGTTCCTTCCCCAGATGTTCAGGGGCCGACAATATTCGGGTAATAGCTTCTGGGAAGCCATGCTGGGTGGGGTTCGTTCAAGCCAGAGCAAAACTGGCATCATAATCACGCCGGAAACCGCTCTGGGACTTTCAGCGGTCCGGGCCTGTGTCACCCTCCTGGCGGAGTCCGTCGCGCAGCTGCCGTGCGAACTTTACCGGCGGGATAAAAATGGCGGGCGACAGCGTGCGACGGACCACCCGGTTTATGACCTGATTCACTCCCAGCCCAACAGGAAAGACACCTCATTCGAGTATTTCGAGCAGCAGCAGGGGTTGCTGGGGCTGGAGGGAAATTGCTACTCGATCATCGAACGGGACGGAAAAGGCTACCCGAAAGAGCTGATCCCCATTAACCCGAAAAAGGTCATTGTGCTGAAAGGGCCGGACGGTATGCCGTATTACCAACTCCCGGAAGTCGGCGAAATTCTGCCGATGCGCATGATGCACCATGTGAAGGTCTTTTCTCTGGATGGCTATATCGGCAGTTCCCCCATTCAGACGAACGCCGATGTTCTTGGACTGAATTTGGCCGTTGAGGAGCATGCGGCCGCGACATTCCGGCGCGGGACAACGATGAGCGGGGTGATAGAGCGTCCGAAAGAGGCCGCGACCATTAAAAGCCAGGATGCTATTGATCGCCTGCTGGCGAAATGGACCGAGCGCCATTCCGGTATTCACAATATGTTCTCTGTGGCATTGCTGCAGGAGGGCATGAGCTACAAACAACTGTCGCAGGATAACGAAAAGGCGCAGCTGCTACAGTCGCGGCAGTGGGGCGTGGAAGAGGTCTGCCGGCTCTATAAAATCCCGCCACATATGGTGCAGATGCTGGCGAAAGCGACCAACAACAACATTGAACACCAGGGCCTGCAGTTCGTGATGTACACGCTGCTGGCATGGCTGAAACGCCATGAGGGTGCGTTGCAGCGCGATCTGCTCCTGCCCAGCGAACGCCGCGATTTGTACATCGAGTTCAACGTTTCCGGGCTGCTGCGAGGCGATCAGAAATCACGCTATGAATCTTATGCGCTGGGCCGCCAGTGGGGATGGCTATCCACTAACGATATCCGGCGTATGGAGAATCTGCCGCCAATTGCTGGCGGGGACAAATACCTGACGCCGCTCAATATGGTCGACAGCGCGAAGATCCTTCCTGGCGATAAGTCGCCGACAGCAAAACAGCTGGCCGAAATTGAAACCCTTCTGGCCAGAGCCTGATTATTTCCCGCCACGCGGGATGACCTGGAAGACAACATGACAACGAAATTAATTAACCTGCCGCACCTGGCAGATATGGTCTTTGGTGTGCCGCATTACGTGACGCGGCAAACAATGGACTCCGTGAAAGCGGTGCTCATCCCCCGTATTCAGGGGATCACCGAAGATGCCGTCATTCAGATGGCGCTGAATCCGGGTAAATCCCCTGCAGCTGAGCAGGTCCAGCCCACCGGCGGGGTGGCGGTGATCCCCGTTCACGGCATTCTTGTTCCACGCCGGGGGCAGATTACGGCGATGTGCTCCGAGCTGACCAGCTACGAGCGGATCCGCGGGCAGCTGCAGGCGGCGTTAAACGACCCCTCAATCAGCGAAATCGTTCTGGATATTAACTCCGGCGGCGGCGCAGCGGTGGGGTGCAAGGAACTGGCCGATTACATTTATCAGTCTCGCGACACGAAACCCATCACGGCGATTGTGAACTACAGCGCGTATTCCGCCGCGTATTTCATCGCATCGGCCTGCAGCAAAATCATCGTCAGCCAGACCAGTGGCGTGGGGTCGATTGGTGTGATCATGGAGCACCTCGATACGTCGAAGATGGAAGAAAAAATGGGGCTGACGTTCACCACCATTTACCGGGGAGATAACAAAAATAACGGCACCCAACATGAACCACTGAGTGAAGAGTCGCTGGGTATGTTCCAGGGCATGATCGACGAAATGTACGAGACGTTTACGGGGTCGGTGGCCGAATATCGCGGCCTGAATCAGCAGGCCGTCATTGATACGCAGGCGGGGCTGTATTTTGGCCCTGGCGCTGTGTCCGCCGGCCTGGCGGATGAAGTCTCTGACCCCCAGGCGGCGATCAATGCTATCGCGGCAAAGTATCAGCAACCCCGTCAAAAAACCTCCATTCAGATGCAGGCAGCCGCGATGGATCTGCAAACCAAAATGTAACCCGGCGCAAACACAAACCGCGTCACCTTAAGCAGCCAGCAGGCTGCTTTTTTTATGTCTAAAAAGAGAGAAATAAAATGCCACATATTGAAGAATTGCGTCGTCAGCGTGCGGGTATCAACGAACAGGTTCAGGCCCTGGCTACCATTGAAGCCAGCGGCAGCACGCTGACTGCGGAGCAGCTGACGGAGTTTGCGAACCTGCAGCAGCAGTTCACTGATATCAGCGCCAAAATTGAACGCCTGGAAGCCGCCGAACGTGCTGCGGCGCTGGTCGCAAAACCCGTGAAAGCGACTCAGCAGGCCCCCGGCATTATTGTTAAGCAGGAGCCGAAACAGTACACCGGTGCTGGCATGACCCGACTGGTGATGTCTGTCGCCGCAGGCGCAGGGAATCTGCAGGACGCGGCAAAATTCGCTTCAGAAGAGCTGAATGACCAGTCCGTATCGATGGCCATTTCCACCGCTGCGGGTTCCGGTGGAGCGCTCATCCCGGAGAACATGCAAAACGAAGTCATTGAGCTGCTGAGCGACCGTACCATTGTCCGTAAGCTGGGTGCCCGCTCCGTTCCGCTGCCTAACGGCAATCTGACGTTACCGCGCTCGGCTGGCGGTGCAACGGCCAGCTACACCGGCGAAGGAAAGGATGCCAAGACGTCTGAGTCAAAATTCGACGACGTAAAACTGAGTGCCAAAACCATGATCGCCCTGGTCCCGATGTCGAACCAGCTGATTGGTCGCGCCGGTTTTAACGTTGAGCAGCTGGTCCTGCAGGATATTCTGACCGCCATCGCTGTTCGTGAGGATAAAGCGTTTATGCGCGATGACGGTACCGGCGATACACCGATTGGTATGAAGTCGCGTGCGACGCAGTGGAACCGTCTGCTGCCGTGGGAAGCGGGTTCCACGATCAACCTGAACACGGTTGATGAGTACCTGGACAAGATTATTCTGATGGCGATGGATGGCAACAGCCTGATGATCCGTTGCGGCTGGGGTATGTCGAACCGTACCTATATGAAGCTGTTTGGCCTGCGTGACGGCAACGGCAACAAAGTCTACCCGGAAATGGCACAGGGTATGCTCAAGGGCTATCCGATTCAGTATACCAGCGCGATCCCTGTTAACCTGGGCGAAAGTGGTAAGGAAACGGAAATTTATTTCGCCGACTTCAATGATGTTGTCATCGGTGAAGATGGTTCCATGAAGGTCGATTTCTCCAGAGAAGCCACCTATCTCGATGCAGAAGGTAACCCAGTTTCCGCGTTCTCGCGTAACCAGTCGCTGATCCGCGTCGTCCTCGAACACGATATCGGCTTCCGTCATCCGGAAGGCCTGGTGCTGGGTACCGGCGTCCTGTTCTAACCCACCCCCTCTGTTAATAAAGCCCGCATATGCGGGCTTTTCCCTTTAAGGAGAATGCTATGGCTGCGAAAAATAAATCAGTGGAGCCGGAAGAAACGGTCGTACAGGACAACCATGCGACCGAGACCGCACAGGACAACCATGCGACTGAGACCGCACAGGACAACCATGCGACTGAGACCGCACAGGATAACCGTGCGACCGTGGTCGCACAGGCAGAACGTAAATCCGTTGTGTTCCTCGGTCCGCATAGCCGTTATTCCCGTGGTGATATCGCGTGGTTTGAAGGATCGCACGCCGAAGAGCTGGTTAAGCGCCGTATCGCGGTATGGCCGAAGGATGCCGAACGCGCGCTGAAACCGAAGCCGGGAGACAGCGATTTTGATACTGACATTGGATGATGTGAAAACCCAGCTACGCCTGGAACTGGATTTCACGGAGCATGACGCCATGCTCACGCAAATGGTGAACGCCGCACAGCGGAGCATCGAGCGTGATTATTACTGCAAGCTGGTCACCAGTGATGAAGAGCTGCAGGCACTCCCGGAGACCGTCCGCGGATTTATCGCGGATGAAGATATCCGGCTGGCCATTCAGTTTCTGGTCAGCGATGCGTATCTGAATGGCCATACCGGACAGTGGCTGGAAACCGCTGCGGTGAGGCATCTTCTTTTCCCCCTGCAGGAGCATACGCTATGAACCTGAAACCGGGTGATATGAACTGTCGCATTGCGATTAGCTACGTTCAGTCCGGTCGGGGGCCGCTGGGCGAACCGCTACCGGAAAAGCAGGTTGAATCGGGAAAAGCGTGGGCAAAACGGGAGCTGGTATCGGGGCGAAAAGTCCGCACGCTGGATCAGCAGCAGGTGGTGGAAACCTGCCTGTTTACGGTCTATCCGGGTGTGCTGGTTGATATTGACTGGAAAATCACGACGAAAAATCTGGTTTATACCGTCCGGAATATCGACCGCAAAACGGACCGGATCATTATCACGGGGGAGGCTGACGGGCGGCATGATAGAGCTGGCGATTAAGGGTGCGCTGGAGCGCATCACCGGCATGAATGCGTATCCGCTTTTACTGCCGGACACGGTCCAGGAAGGAGCGACCTTTCAGCGTATCTCTGACCCGGAGATGGTCTCGGGAATGTTGCGAACGGGGATCGTCTCTGCCCGTATCCAGGTGAATCTGTACCGTCTCGATGATTACACCTCACTGCTGCAGCTGGATAAAAAAATCTGGACGGAACTGAAGTCCGTCGTTCATGGCCAGCTGGAGGGTATCCCGGTTCAGTATGTGGAGCGAGGCGGTATCCATCAGGATAAAAACCAGCTGACGAATCGTCGCATTCAGTATCGCCTGACCCGCGATTTCATCATTCACTACGTGGAGGACTCCTCGTGATCCGAATGGAAGTTAAAGGGCTGGATGAGCTGGAGCGGCAGTTAATGGCCCTGGGCGAAAAAGTGGCGACGAAGGTATTGCGGGATGCCGGGCGCGAAGCGCTAAAGGTCGTCGAGGAAGATATGAAGCAGCATGCCGGCTTTGACGAAACGTCTGCCGGGCCGCACATGCGGGACTCAATCAAAATCCGCTCTTCCACCCGCAAGGGTAAAGGGAACGAGGTTGTAACGCTCCGTGTTGGCCCCAGCAAGCAACACCATATGAAGGCGCTGGCGCAGGAGCTTGGCACGGTTAAACAGGTTGCAGACCCCTTTATCCGACCCGCCCTGGATTACAACCTCCAGACCGTTTTGCGCGTGTTAACCGTGGAAATCCGAAACGGCATTGAAAACAGGTAGCATCCGCTGCCGTATAAAAAGAGAGAGAAACATGGCTGATAAAACTTCGCCTGAATATGCGATGTTGCCGGCGGGCACCATTGTGAAATACGGGGAGCCTGGCGCTGCCACGTCAGCGCTGAAACCGCTGATTAACTGTAAAGCGCTGGGTGCAATGGGGCAGACGGGGGGCTTTGTCGACTGCACCACGTTACTGGATAAGCAGAAACAGTCCATCAGCGATCTGCCTGACGGGCCTGAAAAGTCGCTGGGCTTCATTGATGATCCGGGCAATACCGATTTTGCCGCGCTGCTGAATGCAGCAGAGGCCCGCAAGACCATCCAGTTATACGTCGAATTACCCAACAAGCGAACAGCGACGATGCTCTTGGCGCTGTCCGGCTGGCAGATGAATGAAATCGCCGCTCCGGCGAATGAGGTCATCCAGATCACTGTTCAGGGTAAGCAGAACAAGATCACCTGGGGAACCGTCGCTGTCTCCGGCGGCGCCTGATTAACTTAACCTGTAAACAGCCACCTTCGGGTGGCTTTTTATTTTTAAGGACTACCTGTGAAAGATAAAGATTACCTGTCCACGCTGAAATCCGCGTTGCTTAAATCGGAGCCAACCGTCATTAAAACCGAGTTGTTTGGCGCCACCGTATTCATCCGCCGCCTGACCGGGGATTACCTCATCAGCTACGAAGAGAAAATGGCTGAAACCGCAAAAGCTGGCGCAGCGCGCGAGGCATCGGAGCAAGTCATCCAGATCGTCATCGATGCACTGGTTCAGCCGGATGGAACGGCCATTCCGGATGAGTTTAAACCCACGGCAGCCGAGCTGCTGAAGGCCCATGAAAACCCCGAACTGCTGGCCGCAGTGGAAAAAGTGAAGCAACACGCAATCGGCAAGCTGGAGGAAGCGGAAAAAAACTGAGTGACTCGCCCTGGCTGGAGATGATTTTCTGGCTGGCCGACCGCTGGGGCGAGCCTGACCCATCCAAAATTGCCGCATTGCCGGCAAACACTCTGTACCACTGGCGAGCCTACTTCCTGAAACAGGGCACTTTCCGCCGTCCTGGCGATGAAAACGCGCCACCTACCGAAACCACACCTGCGCCATCCCGGGTCGATGATGAATGCGCGGCAGTCATGAGGGCATTAATGTAATGGCAGACGTCGCATCTTTAGCGGTCGGGCTGCACCTGAACGCAGCCAGTTTTAAATCCCAGCTGCTGGGAGCGTATGGCGATGCGGAGAACCAGTCACGACGGTTTAACCGTAATGCCCAGGCGGACGCGAAAAAGACGGAGGACGCCTATAAGAACGTCGGTCTGTCGATATCCGGGATGGCCAGCCGGCTGGCCGGGCTGGCAGGAGCCGGCCTTTCCATCGGCACGATCGTCACCACGTCCAGACAATATGGACAGGCATTATCAGACCTGCAGGCCATCACCGGTGCGACTGCAGCTGAAATGAAAGCGCTGGATCTGGCTGCGCAGGAAATGGGGCGTACGACAGAGTACAGCGCCAGCCAGGCCGCCGAAGCGTTAAAGCTGATGGCGTCGGCTAAACCGGAGCTTTTAAAAACGTCCGATGGACTGCAGAAGGCTACGAACAGCGCGCTTATCCTGGCGCAGGCCGCCGGCACAACGCTGCCCGATGCGACCAGAACGCTGGCGCTCTCCTTAAACCAGTACGGGGCGAGCGCGCAGGAAGCGGATCGTTATATCAACGTGCTGGCTGCCGGCGCGAAGTACGGATCGTCGGAGATTGTGGATACAGCGGCCGCCATTAAAAATGGTGGCGTCGCAGCCGCACAGGCCGGCGTTGGTTTTGAGCAGCTGAATGCCGCGATTCAGGTGCTGGCAGAGCGTGAAATTAAAGGCGGTGAAGCCGGCACGGCGCTGCGTAACGTCATCCTGAACCTGGAAAAGGGCACAGACAAGAGCCTCAAGCCGTCCGTGGTTGGTCTCAGCCAGGCGCTGACCACTCTTTCCGGGAAAAATCTCTCCACGGCCCAGGCCGTAAAACTGTTTGGCGTGGAGAACCTGAATGCGGCGTCTATCCTAGTCCAGAACCGTTCAAAGCTTGATGAGCTGACCGCTTCCCTGACCGGTACCAAAACGGCGCATGAGCAGGCTTCCATCAGGGTTAACAACCTGAACGGCGATTTGCTGGGGCTGAGCAGTGCGTTTGAGGGGATGGTCATTAAGATCGGCCAGAGCAGTAACGGGCCACTCCGCAGCGGGATACAGGTTGCCACGGAGGCACTGAACAGCCTGGCAGACAATTTCAACACCGTCTCCAGCGTGGCGCTTTACAGCCTGATCCCCGTGCTATCCACGAAACTGACTGCAGGGCTGCGGGAGAATATCGCGGCCTGGCGGGAAAGCCAGGCGGCGGTAAAAGCGAGGGCGCAGGCTGATGCGGATATTGCCCGCAAAACGCTGGATTCGACAGCTGCCATCCTGAAACAGAACGACGCTGAGTTTGGCCATTACCGGCAGATGGAGCGGACGGTTAAACAGTACGGGATGAATATCAGTTACCAGGATGAGTTTACCCGGCTTATCCGGCAGGAAACTGAGCAAACGAACCTGGCTAGCCAGGCGAAACTGAAACTGGCGGCGGCAAACCGGCAATTGTCGATATCAGCCCGCGCGGCCTCCGTTGCGGTGGGGCTGGCAAGAGGCGCATTAAATTTAATCGGTGGTCCGTTCGGCGCCGCGATGCTGGCCGGTTCGGGCCTCCTTTACTTTCATGAGAAAGCAAAGGAGGCCAGGCAGTCAGCCATTGATTTAAAAGATGCCGTAGTCGAAACCAGTGAAGCGCTGATGCGCCTCTCGCTTAACCAGTTAAATGTGAAGCAGTTCGACCTGGAGGATCAGTACGAAAACCAGGTCGTGCAGCGTAACCAGCTGATGAAAGAGATTCAGGATGCCGACAGTCGTATCGACAGCCTGAAAGGGTTTGACCCCTTCGGCCAGCTGGAAGGGGTAACAAAAGGCCAGGCGCGTGCACGGGCGGATCTCGATAGCGTTAACGAGGGACTCCGCAAAACCGAGGAAAACATTAAGCGTGTCAGTGATGCAAAAACACTGGCTCAGCTGGGTTTATCGGGAAAAATAACCTCCCTTACGGACGATCTGAAAGGAGCGTTGAGCACGCCCCCCAAAGAGACCGGAGAGGGAAATCCCTGGGGCGGCGATGGCGGTACCGGCACGGGGAAAGGCAGTAAGTCCAAGGTCGACCAGTTCAAAACGCTGCGGCAGCAAATTGAAGAAGCCCATGCGTCCAGCCTGGCCAGAATTAACCTGCAGGAAAAGGACAGTAACAGGGAGCTGCAGGAAGCGGCGAAGAAAAATGGCGCCAGTGATGCTGACCTGCAGCGCGCGCTGTTAATGAACGCAGAGAACTACCAGAAACAGCGACTGGATCTGGCCGCGCAGTATTCCCCCGCCCGGGAAACTCTGCGAAAAGAGCAGGAAGCCAGCCGGGACCTGGCTGAGCTTTTCAAAGCCCGCCTTCTTGATGAAAAAGAGTACCAGGCCGCACGAATAACGCTGGCCAGAGATACCGCGAAAGAGCTGCTGCAGGCGCATGCCGATGAAATCGCTGCGCCGGCACTGGATATCGCCGGTGAAGTTGATCCACTGGTCTCGCTGCGCAATCAGCTTGCGCAGCGGCAGGCATTGCTGCAGGCGTACTACCAGGGCAGCGCGATCAGCAAAGAACAGTACGAAATGCTGATGCAGAAGGCGACGAAAGAATCCGCCGATGCGCAGTATCAGACGTCGCTGGAGTTATACCGATCACAGGGAGAATTCCAGAGCCTGGCCGTCGGGTTATTTGAAACGGCCCATGAGCGCTCAAGCAACTTCCTGACGAGCATGCTGACGCGGACGAGAAGCTTTAAGGAGAACATGGCTGACCTGTTTTCCTCGCTCACGCAGTCGGTCATAAAAAACCTCGTTGATATGGCCGCTCAGGCGCTGGTCACCAGTTCTGTCATGCAAACCATTATGGGCGTGGTGGGCGTCGGGACCAGCGTTTTCACGGGCGCCGCAGGTGCTGCAGATGCAGGTTCGGGGACGGCGATCCAGAATGCCGCCAGTAACTTCCAGTTTAACGCCAAAGGCGGCGTTTACGACTCACCGTCGCTGAGTGCATACAGCAACCAGGTCTACGATTCTCCGCAGTTCTTCGCTTTCGCAAAAGGGGCCGGCGTATTTGGCGAGGCCGGGCCGGAGGCCATCATGCCACTGACGCGTGCCGGCGATGGTTCGCTGGGTGTACGCGCTGTCGGTGGTGGTCAGAACGCCGGCGCGTCGGAAGGGCCAAAAGTCTATATCACGATTGAAGGCGGAAACACCTCAACGCAGGCGCCGTCTGGTTTGGAGCAGTTTGGCCAGCAGATTGGCTCGTTTGTGGAGAAAAAATACAGGGAGCTGATGGCGCAGGATATGCGACCTGGCGGGATGGTCTGGAATGCATTTAAAGGGCAACGTTGATGGCTATTGAGATATTCACCTGGAGTCCGCGGGTTAATCCCCAGCAGACCGTTAACTTTCGTGTCCGGAAGGCGCAATTCGGTGACGGGTATGCGCAGGTATCCGGCGATGGTATTAACACCCGATCACAGGACTGGGAGCTGAGTTTTGTCGGTACGGAGGACTATATCCGCCCGATTAAGCAGTTCCTCGACCGTCATGCCGGCACCCGCGCGTTTCAGTGGACCCCGCCTCTGGAAGAGGTGGGGCTTTACCGCTGCGAACAATACAAACCGGTGCCGCTGGGCGGCGGAAATTACTCACTTTCAGCCACTTTTATTCAGGCATTTAAACCATGAGCCTTAACGCGAATTATCAGAAGTTAGAGCCAGGCGATGAGGTTCGTCTCCTGGAGATCGATGGCCAGGCGTTTGGCCTGGACGAGGTTTTGTATTTCCACGGCTATAACGTTCCCCATACTGCAGCCGAAATCCTCGCCGCTGGCGGCGACCTGGATAAGCTGCCGGCGAAAAGCATCTGGTGGCAAGGGCGGGAGTATAAAGCCTGGCCATGTGAAATCGAAGGGATCGAGTCCTCCACCACGGGCAGTGACGCGCAGCCAACGCTGCGGGTAGGGAACATCGACGGGAAGATATCCGCGCTCTGTCTTCATTACGACGATCTGGCTCTGGCGCGGGTTGTCATCCACGACACACAAAAACAGTATCTCGATGCGAAGAACTTCCCGGACGGGAATGCCTCAGCCGATCCGACGCAGGAGAAACGGCGCCTTTTCTTCATTGACGTAAAGCATTATGAAGACGATGAGAAGGTGGAGTTTACTCTCTCCAGCCCGTTTGCCCTGCAGGGGATGATGATCCCCACTCGCCAGCTGCATGCGATTTGCACCTGGTGTATCCGTAATCAGTACCGCAGCGGTAACGGGTGCGACTATGCCGGCACCCGGTATTTTGACAGGAACAATCAGCCAGTTGATGACCCGTCGCAGGATGTCTGCAACGGAACGCTCACGGCCTGCAAATTACGTCATGGTGAGAATAGTGAACTGCCGTTTGGCGGGTTCCCCGGCACCTCATTAATCAGGAGCTGATATGCGTCAGAAAACGATTAAGGCCATCCAGGAACATGCGGCCGCAGAATATCCGCGCGAGGCCTGCGGCCTCGTCGCCCAGAGGGGTCGAGCGGAGCGTTATTTCCCCTGCCGGAACCTGTCCACAGAGTCGAAAGATAATTTTGTGCTGGCGCCGGAGGATTATGCGGAGGTTGAGGAATGGGGAACGATCACCGGTATAGTTCACAGCCATCCTGATGCCACCACCCAGCCGAGCGAACTGGATAAAGCGCAATGCGACGCAACCCTTCTTCCCTGGCATATTATCAGCTGGCCAGAAGGCGATCTCCGTACCATCCACCCGCGTCGTGAGTTGCCGCTCCTCGAGCGACCATTCGTGCTGGGCCACTACGATTGCTGGGGCCTGGTGATGAGCTATTTTCGGCAAACCCACGGTATCGAGCTGCACGATTACCGCGTCGACTATCCGTGGTGGGAAAAGGAATATCCCGATAATTTTTACCAGGACTGCTGGTATGAATGCGGGTTCCGTGAGTTTGATGGCCCACCACAACCGGGTGATATGGTGATCATGCAGGTGCAGGCGGATAAGTGGAACCACGCCGGGATTCTGCTGGAAGGGAATATGCTGCTGCATCACCTGTATGGCCATCTCAGCAAGCGCGTGCCGTATGGTGGGTACTGGATGGAAAGGACAATGAAAATCGTTCGATACCATTCTCTGTGTTAATCTTTTGTGGCATTTGAATTAAAAGCAAAAGGGACACAGCGATAAAGAAAATAGCTCTGGCATTAGCGATATTAGCTATAACGGGATGCGCGACATCAGCCGTTCCTCCGAGTAAAGCAATGCAGGCACCAAAGGAACGACTCTTAAAATATCAAAGCGACTCGGATGGATATGGCAGTCTAACTGTAATTCGAGATAAGGGTATGGTTGGTGGGGGTTGTTACGCAACAGTCTACCTAAATGGTGAGCGTTCAGCGAAGTTAGATACGAAAGAGAAAGCTACATTTTATCTTCCTACCGGTGAATGGGCGGTTGGCGTAAACCTTGAGGGTAAAGGGCTTTGTAGCTATTCAGGGGATAGGCAGGAGAGATTTATTAGTTTAAGGAAAAACGAGCATAAATATGTTCGTATATTTACTGACGGTGATGGAAATATGGACATAAGGCCAACGACCCTTAATTAAAAAAAGCCCGCTAAATGCGGGTTTTTTTTATGGAGAAAAAATGCAAGAAGTAATGACGCGAATTGAATTGAGCGGACCATTAGGTAAAAGGTTTGGGAAAATTCACTATCGGCTAATTTCCTGCACACATGAAGCAGGAGAAGCGCTGGCAAAAACCATACCAGGCTTTGAGAAATTCATGATATCCAGTGAGGAGCGTGGATTAACCTATGCAGTATTCAAAGGTGATAAGAATATTGGAGTCGATGATTTAGGTTTTCCTGTAACCGGGGGAGTAATTCGTATTATTCCTGTAATCATTGGTAGTAAAAAAGCGGGAGCATTACAAACAATTCTTGGTGCAGTTCTTGTCGTTGTCGGCGTCATTGTGGGTTATGCCAGTGGTGGGACTTTATCTGCAGTGGGGTATGGAGCAGCCAAATTTGGCGCTGCCATGATGCTCGGTGGCGTCGTTCAGATGCTTTCCCCGCAGCCAGCTGGCCTGGCACGAAAAGAATCTGCTGACAATAAAGCGTCCTACGCCTTTGGGGGCGTGACGAACACTGCCTCTCAGGGATACCCAGTCCCTTTGCTTTATGGCAAACGCCGAATTGGCGGAGCCATTATATCTGCCGGTATTTACGTAGAAGACCAGCAATAAGTTTTATTCAGTAAACCATCCAATTCAGGCCACCTTGCGGTGGCTTTTTTTATGGGCGTAATATGGCAAATAACATAATTAAAGGGCGCAAGGGTGGCGGCTCAAAGCAGCGTACACCGACGGAACAGCCGGATGATTTACAGTCCGTTGCGAAAGCCAAAATTCTGCTCGCATTAGGTGAGGGTGAATTTGCAGGTGGTTTAACCGGGAAAGATATTTATCTTGATGGCACCCCGCTTGAAAATGCTGATGGTTCGCAAAACTTCAGTGGCGTGTCCTGGGAATTTCGCCCCGGCACGCAGGCTCAGACTTATATTCAGGGTATTCCCGGTACTGAAAATGAAATCAGTGTGGGAACGGAAGTTTCCAGCAAGACAGCCTGGACCCATACCTTTACTAATACCCAGCTTTCTGCCGTTCGTGTCCGCCTGAAATGGCCGTCCCTGATGAAACAGGAAGATGACGGCGACGTGGTGGGCAATATCGTCAAGTATGCGATTGACCTGCAGACCGACGGCGGCGCCTGGCAGACGGTTCTGGAAACCGCTGTCACGGGTAAAACCACCTCCGGTTATGAGCGGAGCCATCGTATTGATCTGCCCCAGGCCGGCAGTACCTGGACGCTACGCCTGCGTAAAATATCTCCGGATGCAAACAGTGTCAAAGTTGGCGACGTGATGACGCTGCAGAGCTATACCGAAGTGATTGACGCGAAGCTGCGTTATCCTAACACCGCGCTGCTTTATATCGAGTTCGACTCCAGCCAGTTTAATGGCTCCATTCCGCAAATTTCCTGTGAGCCGCGTGGGCGCGTGATTCGTGTGCCGGATAACTACAATCCGGAAACCCGCGAATATACCGGCGTCTGGACCGGCGGGTTTAAATGGGCCTGGACGGATAACCCGGCCTGGATCTATTACGACATTGTTATAGCTGACCGTTTTGGTCTCGGTAATCGTCTGAGCAGCGCCAATATTTCGAAATGGACGCTGTATCAGATTGCACAGTACTGCGATCAGCTGGTTCCTGACGGGCGCGGTGGTGACGGCATGGAGCCGCGCTATACCTGTAACGTCTACGTCCAGGAACGCAACGATGCTTACACCGTGCTGCGAGACTTTGCCGCCATTTTCCGGGGCATGACCTGCTGGAACGGTGAGCAGATTGTTGTGCAGGCTGATATGCCGCGTGATGTCGATTTTACCTATACGCGCGCCAATATTGTCGGCAAACCCCGTTATTCGAGCAGCAGCAGCCAGGTTCGGTACACCAACGCACTGGTTTCCTGGTCTGATCCGGATAATGCTTATGCTGATGCAATGGAGCCGGCGTTTATCCCGGAACTGGTTTCCCGCTACAGTTTTAACCAGCTCGAAATGACCGCGATTGGCTGTACGCGCCAGAGCGAAGCCCACCGTAAGGGGCTGTGGGGCATACTGACCAACAATAAGGACCGCATGGTCGAAATTGATGTGGGGCTGGACGGTCGCATTCCTCAACCCGGTTATATCATTGCCCTGGCGGATGAGTTGCTGGCCGGACGGGTCAACGGCGGGCGAATCAGTGCGGTGAATGGCCGGGTGATTACGCTGGATCGTGATGTGGATGCCAAACCTGGCGACCGCCTCCAGCTAAACCTGCCATCCGGTATCTCACAGAGCCGGACTATTCAGGCTGTTAACGGACGCCGGCAGATTACGGTCACCACGGCGTACAGTGAGACGCCAGAACGGGAATGCGTCTGGGCCGTTGAATCCGATGACCTCTTCCTGCAGCAGTACCGGGTTACAGGGGTAAAAGAGAACAGCGATGCCACCCTCACGATCACCGGCGTGGCACATGACCCGGATAAATTCGCGCGCATCGATACCGGCGCTATTATCGACCAGCGCCCGGTTAGCGTATTGCCGGCGGGCAACCAGTCACCTCCTGACGATATTGTCATCACATCCCGCTCGGTCGTGAATCAGGGGATCAGCGTCGAAACGATGCAGGTTAACTGGTCAGCGGTCAGCGGCGCTATTGCCTACGAGGCACAGTGGCGCCGTAACGACGGGAACTGGATTAATGTGCCGCGCAGCTCGACCACCTCGTTTGAGGTCAGCGGCATTTATGCCGGTCGTTATCTGGTTCGTGTCCGCGCGATAAATGCGGCGGAGATCTCGAGCGGGTGGGCGTATTCCGAAGAGAAAACCCTGACCGGCAAGGTCGGCGAGCCGCTGGCACCGCTGGCGCTGGCAACCCGTTCGCTGGTTCATGGGGTCCAGGTTAGCTGGGAGTTCCCGAGCGGCTCAGGGGATACGCTGCGCACGGAACTGCAGTACAGCAAAAATCAGGACGGCAGTGCACCGATGCCGTTATCAGACGTGGCCTATCCGGGAAAAAGCTATCAGCAGATGGGCCTCAGTATGGGCGCAGAATTCTGGTACCGGGCGCGCCTTGTGGATCGTCTTGGCAATGAAAGCCCGTGGACCGGCTGGGTCCAGGGGATGGCCAGCGATAACTTTGATGACTACTACGAAAACCTGACCGACGCGATCAAGGATACGGCTGCCTGGGAGGAAACGCAGCGCACCATTAGCGAAACGCAGGAAGGTATCCGCAATACGCAGCAGGAACTGGAGCAGACCGCTGAAGCTCTGCGTAAGGAAGCCGAAGACCAGGCGAAGCAGGTCAGCCAGGAAATTGATGCATCGGCGAAAAGCATCACTGCTGATGTTGACGGGAAGATGTCCGCCGTGAATAAAACCATCACGGATGAGATCACCTCGGTCAATGAGGCTCTCGATTCTGGTCTGGCTCAGGCAAACAAAGGCGTTCAGGAGGCAAAATCCGCCGTCGCAGATGCGAACAAGCAGATCGCAACTGTGAACAAGTCGCTGACCGACAGCATCACCCAGGTAAGACAGTCAGTCACCGATACGGCTGCGGAAATCAACGCCACCATCGACCTGGAGATTGCCAGGGTCAGCAAAACGCTGGCCGACGGCGATGCCGCATTGAATGCGCAGATAAAGACTGCTGAAAATGGCCTGAAGCAGTCGCTGTCTCAGGTTAACACCACGCTGACTAATGCAGTGAAGCAGGAGACCGCGGATCGTATCGCCGATGTTAACGCGAAGGCGGCACAGGCCGCTGATGAACTGCTGGCGGCAACGCAGGGGATTGAGGCGAGTATCGAGAGCCTGTCTGAGGCCGTGACCTCTGGTGACGAAAATCTGGCACGCCAGATCTCACAGATTGCCGCTGGCACAGGGGAGCAGTTTGACTCTCTGGAAATCTGGTATTTCGACAAAGATGCCGAAGGCTGGACGGAAGACGACAACGGCTACACGCCAATGAGCGTCACCAGCGATGGCTGGCTGAAAGCCAACAATTCGACTTCAACCTGTCGATCCCCTAACGGCCTGACGATCGATGCCCATGCTTATCGTTTCATTAAGATGCGCATTAAAAAGGTTGGCAACCCAACCTGGAACGCCAAAATGTTCTGGATCGGCGCTGATGAAACCGGCTGGAATGCTGGTCGCTCCGTGGTTATCAATGAACCGGAATACGATGACAAGGGTATTGCGATTCTGACCCTGCACGACATTGAGTGGCGAGATTCGACAACGATTCGTCGTTTCCGCTTCGATTTCACTTCAGGTCAGGATGCGGACAACTATCTGTTATTTGACTGGATCGCCGTTGGCCGGCCAGCACCCGGCGCCAGTACGGCGGCTCTGCAGGATGTGCGCAGTACGCTGAGCAACGCGCTGACTGCCGAAGCGCAGGCACGCAGCACGCTGGCGGCGCAGATGCGTGGCTCCTATGAGGGCAGCGATCTGGATAAAGTCACCTCCGGGCTGCTGTACCAGGAAAAAACCGCGCGCGTTACCGCCATCTCGGCGGAAGTTAAGGCCAGAGAGTCCCTGCAGACGCAGTTTAACGACAACAAAGCTGCTGTTTCTGGTGAACTAAGTTCTCTGACGACAGAGCAGAGCGCGCAGGCGAGCCGTATCGGTGGCCTGGAAACCAGCCTCGGGAAAAAAGCCGATGCGGCCGCGCTGACGTCCCTGACGCAGAAAGTTGAGCAACAGGGCGCCACGCTGACATCGCAGGGCGCCGCGTTAACATCACTCACTAATCGGGTTGGCCAGACGGAAACGGGCCTGGCTGGTACGAATGAGGCACTGAGCGGGCTGCAGTCTGTTGTTACCCAGCAGGGCGACAGGATAACCAGCCAGGGTCAGTCCATCACGAAACTGACGAGCGATTTGGGCACGACAAATGCCGCGCTGGCGAAGAAAGCCGAAGCGGCTGCGGTCACTGCCTTAACGCAGCAGGTAGAGCAAAACGGGCGGGATATTCGCAGCAATACTGACAGCATCACCAGCCTGTCGAATCAACTGGTCAATGGCCAGCCGAATCGCTGGTCCCGTCGACTCTATCCGGTGCAGCTGGCTAACGCCGGGACAGTCCCGTCATTCAGCGATGTTCGCGCTGTGGCACCAACGGTCGTGGATGAGGTGGCCGACGCGGCCAAACTGGACTTTACGTCCGCCGGCAGCTATCTGATCGCGCTGTATTCCTGCCAGGTGAAAGTGGCCGCAGATACCACCATCACACTGGCGCCCGGCGCCAGGGTTTTTGATGATACCGGCGCCATATTTGTGAACGGGGTTCAGGTCGCCTGGGGTAACGCCAGCTGGAATACCGTCAGTTTTGAACTGAAAGCCGGCTGGAACACCGTTGAATTTCTGGTGAATCAGTGGACCGGCCAGGCGTATATCAACCTGGGCCTGAAGCTGTCAGACAAGGTTGCTGAGATGTACTCCGGTCTCGGGGTTTCCGCGCTGGCAAACGCAGCCGGCGTGCTCAGCTCGAATGTCAGCCAGATTGGCAACGAGGTGGTCAGCAATTCGCAGAGCATCACCCAACTCCGGAATGCGCTGACGCAGACAGACGCGAACGTGGCCAGCAAAGCGGATCAGACGGCGATGAACTCGCTAACCGGACGAGTGGAGAAAACGGAATCCGGGCTAACGGCTGCTAACGCCAACATTACCTCGCTGATATCCGCTGTACGGGCCGGAAACGCATCAGGCGGAGATTTAATTCCCAACCCGACATTTGACCCGGCTTACGACCAGATGGGGTTTAGCGTCGTATCCACGACGGCTGAGGAGGTCCCTCCTGGCTGCCCGTATGGTTATGCGGCCCGAATTGCCAGCCGGGATCACCATCCTAACTTTGCCGCGTTCCCGGCCACGCTTAACGATGTGATTGAGATCAGCGCACTGGTTGCCTGCGGCGCCGGCACGGCGAATTTTAATCTGTATGTTGGCACCGCCGTTCGGCCAGATACGAGCACCGGTGCGCCACTCATGGCGGGGGGCGGAAAATCACCTTCTGCGACCTGGCAGAGAACCACCTGGCGCTTCAAGGTCACGCAGGCGATGGTAGACAGGGGTTATATTCGCCCTTTTCTGCAGATCTCGCAGAACAGCCCGTATGGCACCGCATGGTTCGTTACGGACTGGCATATGCGAAATGTGACAGCGGCGCAAAAGGTTCAGGATACTGCGGATGCCACGGCGGCGGCGGTTGACTCCCTGACCACCACCGTGACGCAACAGGGTAATCAGCTGATCTCGACCGGCAACCGGACAACCCAGCTGGAAAACGGGCTGGCAACCACCAATGCTGCAGTGGCCAAAAAGGCTGATGCGACAGCGGTGCAGGATTTGACCAATACCGTCACACAGCTGGGCAATGACCTGACGGCTGCGAACAGCGCCATCACGAAACTGACCGGAAATCTGGCTAATACCGATAAAGCGCTGGCGCTGAAAGCCGATGCGACTGCGTTGGCCACGCTCGACACGAAAGTGACGCAGCAGGGTAAAACGCTGGAGAGCCAGAGTAATTCGCTGACGAATCTGTCGAACAGCCTCTCGCAGGTCACGGCAGATATCGATGCCAGCGGTCAGATACCGGGTAACCTGGTCGTGAATCCCTCGTTTGAACGCGGGCTGGCTGGTTATACCGGGCAATCAAGCGCGACCAGTGTGGTGGAACTTTCCGTTCCTCACTGCGGGACTCGGGCGCTGAAGGTTGATCCGGGCAATGTGACTCCGGGGCAATTAATCCCGTTTGTTCAGGGACGAACCTATGAAATCGGGGTGTGGGTCAAGGAACCCGGAGCGACGACGGATAATGGCGCGGGGAACAACAAGCTGCGGATCGGCAACTCTGCCGGCAAGCCGGTTTTTGAGCGTCCGTACAACAGCGGTACGGTGGGGACAAACTGGACCCTGATTTCCGGTCGCTGGAAAGCGACAGAGACAGGCAGTCTACCAGTAACGCTGAATAACTATCTGAAAAGCGGCAGTCGCTACTTCGATGATTTTTACGTCACTGACGTTACCGACCGGGTGGACATCGATGCCACCGCCGGCGCCGTTACCGGACTGACGAGCCGGGTCAGCACAGCGGAAGGGACCATCACCTCACAAAGCCAGCAGCTGACGAACCTGCAGAACAGCCTGAACACGACCAACAGCAATGTGTCGAAGAAGGCCGATGCCACGGCACTGACTTCGGTCGATAACCGGGTGACAGAGGCGGAAGGGAAACTGACCACGCAGAGCCAGCAGCTGACAAATCTGGCGAATGTGCTGACGGCCACCCGCAACGCCGGCGACAACCTGATCCCGAACTTTGATTTTCTGCAGGGCAGCACGGCCTGGGATATTCAGTATCCAGCCGGTGTGACCTTTGGCGATTTCGGGGACGGGAAAGCGGGGGTCCGGCTGAACCGGACGACTAACACCAGTCCGGGTATCTTCTCCAACAACAACAAGCCGGTGCCGCTGAATGGCCAGCGCAAGTACCGGGTGGTGGTGAAGGCCAAAGGTGTTTCCGGCGCGATGAGTCTGCTGATCCGTCGCCAGAACAAAATCGGCCAGACGGACAGTACGTATGAGGATAAAACAGTCACGCTGACCACTGACTGGCAAACCATCACCTGGGAAACCGGATTGACGGCTGCCGGCGCGGACGGGCAGAACTTCAAACTTTATTCTCATCCGACAAACGGTGAAATCTGGCTCGATTCCGCCCGGGTGTTTGATATCACCGATGAAACCAACATCAAGGCGACCAGCGATGCTGTTTCATTTCTGACCGGGGCGGTGACGAATCAGGGGAACACCCTGACATCACAGGGGCAATCCATCACGGCGCTGAATAACGCGCTGGAAGGGGTCAAAGGTGATGTGGCGAAGAAAGCTGATGCGTCGGCAGTCAGTTCACTGACCAACCGGGTTACCCAGACTGAAAAGGATATCCGTAGCCAGGCCGACAGCCTGACCAGCCTGAATACATCGCTGAAGCAGCAGGCGACACGGGGAGCCAACGTACTGCCGGACGGCAGTTTTGAATCCTATGCCGTTGGCGATGTTCTCAGTAATGCCCGCGCCGTTATCACCAGTGAAGCTGCGCACAGCGGGACCAAAAGCCTGCGTGTTACGCGCAGTACGGAGTACAACCCGAACGCGACGGATAATAACGATACCCATATCTTTTCGGGCATGCAGGTTCGCGATAACGCGGTCTATTACGTGGAGGCGTGGGTTAAGTTGCCGGCTGGCTCGACCGCCGATCCGACCGTTTATATGGTGCTCGGATTTTCCTTCCAGGATTCTGCCAATGGCTGGTCGTGGCCTGGCCTGAACGTGAAAGTCTCCGAGTTGTCGGTGGACAACTGGACAAAAGTCAGTGGCTATCTGACCAACAACCGAACCGCGCTGAAACAGGCAATGGTGAGGATCTCCATCCCGAATACACCAAAAGTTCGCCTGGGTGACGCCTTCTTGATTGATGACCTGGTCATCACTGACGTGACCGATGCGAAAGCGGCGCTCGATGCCGCCGATGCGAATGCGCAGGCGCTTTCCAGTCTGTCCGCGTCAGTCACGCAGAACGGGAAGAATATTACGTCTCAGGGCAGCGCGATCACGAAACTGCAGTCGGATGTGACGCAACTTGGTAAGGATATCAGCGGCAAGGCCGATGCCAGCGCGCTGACGAATCTGACGACCCGCGTGACGGCTACCGAAGGCGGTCTGAAATCGCAGGGAGACAGCCTGACCAGCCTGCAGAACAGCCTGAACACGACTAACAGCAATGTGGCGAAGAAGGCTGATGCAACGGCGCTGCAGAGCCTGCAGAACACCGTTGAGCAGCAAGGAAAAGACCTGACCGCGCAAAGCAACGCGCTGACGAATCTTCAGAACAGCCTGAGCATCACCAACGGGAATGTGGCTAAGAAAGCCGACAGTGCGGCCGTAAGTATGCTTAGTGACCGTGTCAGCGCTAGTGAAGGAATGCTGACATCACAAGGTAACCTTTTGACCATGCTGAAAGGATCGCTGTCTTCCGGCAGTCTCATCGGCAATGGTGGAATGGAATCAGATTTATCGCTGTGGGTAGATTCGGGGACTGGCTCTGGATTTACGTACAACGATGCTGAAAAAGCTTTGCAAACAACTACAGCCTCCATCCGGACGGCAAACATCACGAAAGTACCCGTAGAGGCAGGGACCGTCTTGACGCTTAGTCTTGAGGTGCGAAGCTCGGTTACGATGACAAACGTATCTACCGATACGGTTGGTGTTATTGCAGATTTGTCGGATCCGGTGAACTGGCTTAGCTCTACCACGAAATGGTTGAGCGGTGTAACCACCGACTGGCAGACCAAAACTTTTACCCTGAACATTCCGGCTACTTTTATCGGTAATTACGTGTATCTGAGACTGGCCGCTGGGACACTGACACCATCAACAGCTCGCTTGTTGATCCGTAACGTAACGCTGTTTTCCTCGAATGGTGTATCACAAAAGGCCAGCGCGCAGTCGGTAAGTGACCTCACTAACCGGGTCACCAGTGCAGAAGGGAAGATCACCTCCCAGGGGCAGGCTATCACGAAGCTGCAGGGCGATTTGAGCAGCACTACCGATAAGGTCAACACCAAAGCGGATCAGACGGCGCTTAACGCGCTGACTGGCCGGGTGGAAAAAACCGAGGCAGGCCTCACGGCAGCCAACAGCAATATAGTCAGCCTGACAGCGGCAGTGACCGCCGGGAAGGCAGCTGGGGATGATTACATTCCGAACCCGTCACTTGATCCAGCCTATGACCGTATGGGGTATGACGTGGTGGAGACCACTGCTGCAGGTGTGCCGGCTGATTGCCCGTTCACGTATGCTATTCGGTTGGCCGGGCGAGACCATGTGCCAAAAATCAACAATATCGCCGTGACACCGGGCGACGTTTTTGAAATGTCTGCTCTGGTAGCGTGTGGTGCCGGCAGCGCCGACTTTAATTTTTATATTGGTCGTGCCACCACCGCCACCGATGGCATCAAGGCGAGAACTTCCGGGGGCAATACTAAGACCACCACTGCGTGGAAGCGTGCCACCTGGCGCTTTACGGTGCCGGAGGACACGAACTTCTTGCGCCCATTCCTGCAGGTTAATCAGAGCAGCCCGTTCGGCACCGTCTGGTACGCTGCCGACTGGCATATGCGTAACGTGACAGCGGCGAACAGTGCGCAGAAAACCGCAGATGCGACCGCAAAAGCGGTGGATTCACTGACCACCACGGTTAGCCAGCAGGGCGATACGCTCAGCAGCATCGGCACGCGGACCACCTCGCTGGAGAACAGCCTCCGGTCGACAAACGATACGGTGAGTAAAAAGGCTGACACGACAGCGGTGACGCAGCTGCAGGGCACGGTGACGCAGCAGGGGAATGACATCGCGGCGGCCAACAGCGCGCTGACTAAACTCAGCAGCGATCTGGCCACGACGAATGCGAACGTAAACAAAAAAGCGGACGCAAGCGCGATGAACACCCTGCAGAACCAGGTCACGGAGCAGGGCAAAACACTCAGTGCGCAGGGGGATTCTCTGACGCAACTGAGTAACAGCCTGAGCCAGACGGCAGCGGATATTGACGCCAGCGGGAAAATGCCGGGTAACCTCATTGTCAACGGCAGTTTTGAGCGCGGTGCGGCGGGCTTTACCGGCTGGAGCAGTACCGCGACGGTGGCCGATTTACAGGTTCCGCACTCGGGTAACAAGGCACTGAAAATGTCCGCCGGCCAGTCTAACCTGGTCGGACAGGAAATCAGTATCACCCAGGGTCGTACCTACCGCATGGGGGTATGGGCGAAGCAGGATCCGGGGACCACGATTAAAGATGAGGGTAACACGAAGTTTCGTGTGGCTGACAGCACTGGCCTGCTGGTCGGCTCAAACTACGGACCGTTTAGTTCTGGCTGGCAACTGGTAACGTTTGACTGGAAAGCCACGAAGACCACGACGGCCAGTTTCCAGCTGACGACCTTCCTCAGCGCGGGGGCAATGTATTTCGATGATTTCCATGTCCTCGATGTTACGGATGAAAAGGATATCGCAGCTAATGCCGGGGCCATTTCTCAGATGAATACCCGCGTCACCGATGCTGAAGGGGCTATCACCACCCAGGCGCAGCAGCTGACGAAACTCAGCGGCGATCTGGCCGTCACGAATGCGGCGGTCAGTAAGAAGGCCGAGCAAAGCGCTGTCACCGGGTTGACCACCCGGATGACGTCTGCCGAGGGTAAACTGGATTCGCAGTCGCAGCAGCTCACCAGTCTGCAGAACAGCCTGACCACGATGAATACTGAGCTGGGTAAAAAGGCTGACACGTCCGCGGTGAGTTCACTGACCGGTCGCGTAAGCCAGGTGGAAAACACCATCACCAGCCAGTCGCAGAGCATCACGTCGCTGACCAGCACCATCAATACCATCCGCACTCAGGGAGCTAATCCGTGGGTTGACGGTACGTTTGAAAGCTACAGCGATGGCCAGGTGCTGGGCGGGAACGGCACCGCCGTTGTGGTGGCGTCTCAGAAATTCACCGGCGATAAGAGCCTGAAGTTGAGACGGGATGAGAACAACGGCGGCAACAGCGATAAACAGCTTGGCACCTGGCAGTCAGTCCGTGAGGACGCGAAGTTCCGGTTTGAGTTCTGGGCCATGATGCCGGCGGATCAGGCACCCTCCTCCGGGTGGAGAACGCTGGTCGGTATCCAGTCGCAGAATGCTGCCGGGCAAAATGCCTGGCAGGCGGCGGTCACTGTCAGCGAAGCTTCTCTTGGCGCGCGCGATAAATGGGTGAAATTCACGGGTATCGCCAGTAACAACGGGGCAGGCAGAACACGCGCGGTGGTCTGGATCTCCACCCGTGGCGCCACCGGCTACGGTACCCCTGGCTATTCACTGTATATCGACGATCTGGTCATCACGGATGTTACCGATGCGAAAGCGGCACAGGATGCCTCTGACGCGACGGCGAGCGCTGTGAGCGGCCTGACGGTGCGCGTAACGGATGCCGAAGGGAAAATCACTGCCCAGGCGCAGCAGCAGACGGCACTGGCCACGAAAGTGGATAACGCCAACTCCCGCGTCGATAACATGGCGAAGACGCTGAGCGACAGCCAGAGCACACAGGCCAGCCTGAATACCTCGCTTCAGTCGCAGATTGACGCGCAGGCGGCCGCCAACATCAAAAACCAGACGACGCTCGACAACACGATTAAATCGGTGGCCAGTATCACCAGTACCCAGCATACGCATGCAACGGCACTGGAGGCGCTGGCAACGCAGCAGACGACCCTGACATCCAGTGTCGGGGATCTCAGCGCTTCCGTTCAAAACACCGCTAAAACCGTGGCGGATGTGAATGGTACGGTGAGTTCGCTGTGGTCGATGAAAGTTGAGACGGTTAACGGGAAGAATGTTGGCGCGGGGATTACGCTGGGCAGCAATGGTGAAACGAGCGACATGATCCTCTACGCCGACCGCTTCTCGCTGTTTAACCGTAACAATGCGACGGCAGTGCCGGTGATGATTGCCGAAGGCAATGAACTGTATATCGATACGGCACGTATCAAAAACAGTTCCCTGACCTCAACCAAAATCGCGGACGGTTCCATCACGAACGCGAAGATCGGCAACGAGATCCGCTCGAATGACTTTGTTGACGGGTCACGCGGCTGGCGTATCGCCAAGGATGGCTCTTCGCAGTTCAATAACGTGATCGTCCGTGGCAGGGTCGAAGCGACTAGCGGCGTGTTCCGTGGCACTGTCCAGGCGGATGCGTTCATCGGTGACATTGCGGTGGCCAAAAGTTACGACAGCCTGACCTTCCGCCGCAACCAGACGGTACAGCGGAACGGTGCGTATCAGAACAGGGGGTATAGCATGACAGTGGTTCTGGCCTGCACCCTGGTGTGCCAGACCTATGGGACGGGCAGTGGCCTGGGGTATACCTCTGATATTACGTTCAACATTGGTGGGCAGGAGGTAACCCGCCGTATCTTCGTCGATGCCGGTAATATCACAGCCGGCACGACGGCCTTTGAATTGCGGTTTGCCGCGCGCCTGGATGCTGACTACAACAATGTCGGCTTCTTTATCAAAGCGACAGGTCGTACTGCCGCGATTGATTACACCTGCACAGTCGAGAACATCACCGCAACCGCATTTCGGACGGACAGCAGTTCATTTAGCTAACAGAGGCCCCGTAAGGGGCCTTTTCTTTTTCCAGGGATAACCATCCAGGAGGAACTTTATTATGGCGATGTATGAAGTCGGCACCGTCACGGGGGCAGCGTCGCAGGCACGGGTGACAGGTGCGACAACAAAATGGTCACAGGTAGCCCTGGGGATACAGCCCGGGTCGATTCTGGTGGTCTACCGCAGCGGTAGTGCTGACCTGTATGCGATCAAATCCGTGGACAGCGACACGCAACTGACGCTGACCCGGAATATCACCACCGCATTTTCCGGCGCCTCTTACGGCATTATTACCGCTGAAACCGCCAGCACCTCGTCGTTTGCTAACCAGCTGGCCAGCGCGTTTGCATTCTGGCGTAGTGTGGTGGAGGGCTGGTCGATGGCCCTGACCGGCAGCGGCGATATCACCCTGACTGACCCGATTACCGGAAAGCAGGTGACCGTGCCGGCGATAGCCGGGATGGCGAAGGCATCAGATCTTAATGCGCTGGCAAAACTCACCGGAGGAAACAAACTCGACGGCTCGCAGGTTATAACCAGCGATAATGCCGGTTTTATTCTCGGTAAGAACTCAGATCTGGCTCTGCTCAAAAAACAGGGGCAAGGCGGGACAATTGCCGTTGGCTCGGGAACACCGTTCAGGGTTCAGCGTTCAAGAGCGAGCACTGTCTCACCGTCAGATACCTTTGATGACATCCTCATTATTGATGGCAACAACCAAACGACACTGCCTGGCGCGCTGTCTGCCGGCGGCAATATTGATAACACGTCGAAGGGTAAAGTGTTGACGCAGGCCATTGAGCTATCGATGAGCACGCCATACATCGACTTTCATTTCAACGGTAGTACCGCCGATTACACAACGCGGCTTATCGAGAGCGTAGCCGGTGAGCTGACTCTCGAGGGGGCCTTTATGTGTAAAAAGCATCTATACGCCTGGGGAGCAATTATGGCCCGGAACATCGCTCCCAGCGCACCTTCTAATGGCCAGCTTGTCACCGGTGCGCCGTTCCAGTCGATGATACAGGGACGCGGTGGATATGGAGATGCGCGCGGGGCAGTGGCAAATTACTACATTGAGGAACGGGTAGGAGAAGAGCATAGGGCGGTTGTCTATCTTGATGGCTATGGCCGAACAGATGCCTGGCTATTTCGGCCAGGCGGCACTATCACCACAGGCAAAGGCGACGTCATGACTACCGGTTCTGACGTTCGTCTGAAAGACGGATTTACAGAACCCCAGGAGGGGGCCTCCAGGCGCATTAATGCGCTCGGGGTATGCGAGTTCAATATGAAAGGCGAAACGCGCCGGAGGCGCGGTTTTATCGCTCAGCAGGCTGAAAAAGCTGACGAACTGTATACTTTTCTCGGCATCGAGCAGAAGATTGATGGCGAAAAACTCAGGGTGATGAATGTGGATTACACGGCGATCATCGCCGATTTGGTAATAGTTGTGCAGGATTTGATTAGGCGAGTTGACGCACTAGAAAGTTGAGGAGCATAAAAAATCCCCCGGAGGCACTTGCCGGGGGCAACTGAAACGACATTAATTGCTGTGTACATCACAGAATAATTTGCAGTAAACGATAAGTAAGTTCAAGTAAAGTTTTACTGGTCAGATGTTGTGTTATTTTTTAATGACCTACCAAAATTAATAATGTAGTAGTGCTAAATTCCAATAGAAATTAATTTTTAAGAATATAATCCTAAAGCATTACTATGCATCAGATATAAATCGTGAGGATAGATTCAAAAAAATGGATGCCAAATGTTATTATTGATACGTTTATCATTAATTGAAGTGCAATCTTGTAATTTTCACATCCGTGTTATAACTTTGTAATGCAGGGCGGTTTTATCTTGTTATTTAGTGGGTTAAAGTGATGGCGGCTCTTAGTGATTTATAATAGGCTTTCTATGTTAACAAATTTCCCGGATGAAAAATACATATCTGATAGAAATTCATCGTTCATTAAGCGAGTATATTTTTTACGTCAGATTGGTGTCGTTCTTTGCTTTCTTCCTATATATTCAGTCCTCCAGGAACAGTCACATCAAAAAATAACAATAGCCTTGTTAATTCTGAATGCACTAATCTGGCCATCGGTTGCTTATCTTGCAAGCATGGTGTCGAAGGATATGCTGAGTACTGAAAAAAAGAATATGATACTTGATTCATTCTGGGCTGGGATCTGGATAGCTGTAATGCAAGTTAGTCCAGTTCCATCATTATTCATAATTTCCGTTCAAATAGCTGATCGCTATGCTGCTGGTGGATGGAAAATTTTAAAACCAGCATTAATGTGGATGATGATTAGTTTCCTGACAGTTTGGTTAGCAAATGATTTCAGGTACACGATAGAATTTAGTACCCGAACGGTTTTGCTTTCTTTACCGTTAGCAACCTGTTATCCCATAGTATTGAGTGTGGTTTCGAGACATTTATCTATAAAATTGAGGAAAAGAAGGGAGTTACTGGAAAAGCAGGCTCTGATGGATCCTGGTTTAGATCTTCCTAACCGTCGTTATTTTGAACAGAAGATGGAAAGTGCTTTCCGCGCCACACGTAAAAAAAAGATATTGTCATATATTCTTCTCATTGATGTGGATAATTTTAAAAAGATTAATGATACTTACGGTCATGAAGTCGGTGATGCAGTGTTATCTCGTATTTCAACGATACTACGCGAGTGCTCAGGAGAAAATGATATCCCGGCAAGGTTTGGTGGTGATGAGTTAGCCGTTATTGTTAATAACAGTAATGATGAGTTGGTTTTAACTCAAGTTAATTTAATACAGAAACAAATAAATAACCTCTCATTACCGTCCCATAAAGATTTCTCATGTACCGTAAGCATCGGCATCTCATGTGCTAAAAATAAGGCGTCAATCATTGAATGGCTTAAAGATGCAGATGAAATGCTTTATAAGGTTAAACGCAATGGGAAAAACGGGTATTGTATGGAGGTTAATAAAGATTAATATGTTTTTATTATTGGTGGCTTGAATTATTCGATCTTGAATGAAAGTTTTATAAAATTGGTTTATTTTTACTTAAGAACAGGTTGTGGGGATTTAATATTATCGTAGTAATAATCTATCGGTTTTTGTTTTCGTGGGTTTTTATTGTAAAGCAACCTTATTTTTGTTGTTAAACTTTATTCGTCTTGATAAGACTAACTGAGTAGTAAAAATATTGGCTTGAAAGCGTGTTTTTAAGGTAAGATTCATATTGAAAATGAGCGCACGTACAAAACGTAACGGTTTGCAATTTATCAACCCCCAACTTAGGTGGGGTAGGGGAGTTACTAGATGAAACTACAGTAACAGTAACCGCTGATTGTTAAGAGTTAATTGCGTGTTTTTTAAAAGAGTATCTAAAATAGGTTCAGGACATGAAAAAAATTGTAGCAATAGGAGTTTTTCTCCTCAATTTGATGATGCTTCACCCTGCTCATGCAGATCACATGCCACAAGTTATAAATGGTTGGAGTTTGGTTGGAACGAGTGATCAAGGAGACATCTACATTAAAAACGGCAGTTTGAAAATCATCAAAAATAATATAATGGCCATATCACAGTTACTTATGTTAGAAACAAAACAAGCTACGGTATATAAATTGTATATAGGGCGTCAATCCTGCGAAGAAGGTGTAGGAACCATAACAATCTATGGTTTAGATGGTGCTCTTATTACACAATGGGACTATGTGGATGGTGGTGTGAATATATCTTCATCTGTAGGTACATATATGTGTTCAATAGTTAGAAATTGATTTTGGCGTTAATAATGAGTCAGTCATTTACTGTTTGAGCACAAATGACCGTTAAGTGGATGTTATTTTTTATGATTTTGATATAATTTCAAGTGAAATGTTTTACAAACGTTACTATAGGTAATTAGAAAAATGAGAAATCTTTTTGCCGATACTAGCTTTGTGTAACTTATTCTTTAGAGGTTATCAAAACTCAAAAAATCTTACTAGATATCAATCAAATAGAAGGCAGGCTCGAAACGTTCGAATTTAGTGGAAGTGATGGTTTTTTTAATAAAAATCAAATGGTAATGTCTTTTATGTTTAAATACTGCTGCGCCACATGCAGTGGTTCGAAGCCGCAGACCTGATCGTCAAAGGCATGGAAGGCGCTATCGCCGCCAAGACCGTGACCTATGACTTCGAACGTCTGATGGAAGGCGCTAAACTGCTGAAATGTAGCGAGTTTGGCGACGCGATTATCGCGAATATGTAATCCCGTTGGTGGATTAAGTAAAAGCGGGAGCCGATGGGCTCTCGTTTTTTTTCGCCTTCAGGCAATTATTCTGCCGGACGCTTGAAGCATTAGGCGATGGCGAATGTCCCGCAGCGCAACGTTCAACAAAGCTATATACCTCATGACAGGGAGAGATCCATTTGCCGTAAGAGCTCGCATGAAAACGGATTGCACGCCAGGCGTCATACTGATGGCCCGACCGGCTTAAACCGGGGCCGTTCGGCGAAAATGTGCTGTAGCCTAAACTCAGGCTATCCGCGCACTTTCAGATTAAACAGCCGGGACAGCGCCGCTCTGCCGCTATCCGTCACTTGTACTTCCCGATATCCCGGTGCGCGCGTTATCCATCCTTTTTGCAGGAACAGCGTCATTAGCGCCGAGCCGGCGTCGCCGCCCAGATGAAAACGTCTTTCGCTCCAGTCGAGACAGGGGCAGCAAGGCTTACGCCGTGGGCGGGCGTTAAACACTGCGCCAAGGCGTTCAAGCTGGGTTTTACCGGCTGACGTCAGGGCCAGGCCATCTGCCGCCAGCCATTTTTCCCTCAGCATAAATTCATAAATATTGACCGCCAGCTCGCCCGCCAGATGATCGTAGCAGGTCCGAGCGTAGCGAAGATTAACCGGCGTGCTGGGGAGAAGCGTCTTATGCGCTTGCATAGAGACGCCCATCAGGTTTTCCAGCAGCCCGGCAATATGCGAGCCCGCCAGGCGGTAATAGCGGTGGCGCCCCTGCGCGAGACACACCACCAGTCCGTTGCTGAGCAGCCGGGCAAGATGGCCGCTGGTGGTGGAGGCGGACACCTCGGCGACCGTACTGAGTTCGGTTGCCGTCCATGCGCGCCCGTCCATCAGCGCGCAGAGAATACTGACCCTTGACGAGTCAGAGAGGGCGGAGGCCACCATCGCCATAGCGGTTTCCAGCGCCTCCTCTGGCTCACTGTCTTGCTGCGGTTTCAGGAGATTCATTCAGAAAGTATGGCCCATTTTTTGGTCACTTCCGCTGCCCGGGCGTCATCATCGGTAAGGAGAATGAGCCGGTTACGGTGGTCGCTGTACTGTACCAGAATATTAATACCATTATGGGCCAGGGTGTCTGCGATGTCTCCCAGTTCCCCTGGTCGTTCCTGAGGTAACTTTCGTATCAGAGGACGGCATACATTGCTGACCGTAAAGCCGGCCTCGGTCAGCACCCTGCGGGCTGTCTCACCGTCTTCCACCAGAAAATGCGCATGTCCGGCATCAGGCGTGGTGAATACGCCACCGCCTTCGAGCCCCACGCCGTTGTTACCCAGCGCCATACCCATTGCGCCAAGCGAGCCCGGCGAGTTGCTGAGAATCACGTGAATGTCATACATCTGACTGTGCTCCCCGATCCGATGCGTAATCCCGGAACACGCGGGCGACGCGTATTCTGTAATATGAAAAAATCGATGCTTTGCCTTCGCGCTGGGCAGCCAGATGCCGCTCATTTTGCTGCCAGTTGGCCACCGATGCTTCATCTTCCCACCAGGATAACGAGAGGATTTTGCCGGGCGTACTCAGGCTCTGAAAGCGCTCAATGGCAATAAACCCCGGCGTGTCTGAAAGCAAAGGCGTCAGCCCGGCCGCCAGCTGAAGATATCTTTCCTGTGCTTGTGGTAAGGCGTCGGCCTCAAAAAGTACCGCAATCATAAGTCTGCTCCATGGTGAATTTCCCGGCAGTCTACTGACGGCCAGAGCAGGAAGCTTCGGTGTGCAGCGAAATATGCCTGGCAGGAGATCAACGATTGCAACGGAAATGCTTCCAGCGTTATTGCGATGGTGAATAAAAAAGACCGCCAGCCATGCGATACGGCAGCCTGAGTGCACAGGGCTGGCTGAGTTTTAGTGAAATCGCGATGTGGGGGGATAAACCCTGAGGGCTGCGGCTATCGATGAAAGCGATCGCCGACGGGCAGTACGGGCGGGAAAGCCGTTTTACTGACATGCAGAATATGAACCCGGAAACGCTCGCCCGGACTAGCGAAGCGCCGCCGGGCGATAATCGAAAGAGCACGTTGTCTGCCACCGGTCACGCCTTCAGGCTCCGCGCTCTCCTCGGGCGTGAATTTTAACCTTAGCCGGGAGACCTGCGTCTCGCCTACTGTGCATGGCGGCGCAGGGTGGAGGCGGGGTGGCGCCGCAGCGCCTCTTCGGGACGCACAGGGCGCCGCACCAGTTCGCCGCCGCAGTTCGGGCAATGTCCGTTCAGTCGCGTCGTCATGCAGTCCCGGCAAAAGGTGCACTCGAACGAACAGATAAACGCCTCGGGTGAGTCTGGCGGCAGATCTTTATCACAGCATTCGCAATTCGGACGTAACTCGAGCATCAACTTCTCCTCTGGTGAACGGCTATATCAGCGACGGCGGGCCAAAGCACGCTATGTTTATATCATGCCGCGATCGGTCCGCCGAGAATTTCCTTGCGCGGTAATCGCCTTCTCAGAGGGTCGCTTTCCCGGGCTGCATTCCCGGTACGAGGATCACTTTGCGGCACGCCTCTTCACGTTTCTCAAAGATCTGATAGCCGCGCGCGGCCTCCTCCAGCGGCATATGGTGAGTGACAATCTCCTCCGGGGTAAGCAGCCCTTGCTCAATAAGCGCCAGCAGATCCGGCAACCAGGCGTGGACGTGGGTTTGTCCCATCCTGAAGGTCAGTCCTTTATCAAAGGCATCGCCAAACATAAAGCCGTGGATGAAACCGGCGTAAACCCCGGGTACGCTGACGATGCCGCCGCGGCGCACGGCGGCGATGCACTGGCGCAGGGCTTTTCCGCTGCTCCCCTCGATTTTCAGGGTGCTGAGGACGGTTTCCGTAAGGCTACCTTTCGCCTCGAAGCCCACGGCGTCGATCACCGAGTCGACGCCGCGATGGCCCGGCGTGTTATCGATAATCCACTGCGCAGGATCGTCATGGTGGTCAAAGTTTATCGGGATCGCGCCATAGCGTTGTTGCGCGAAATCGAGTCGGTAATCGTTATGATCGATGATAAATATCTGTTCTGCGCCATTGAGCCTGGCGCAGGAGGCGCAGAGCAGGCCTACCGGGCCGGCGCCAAAAATAGCCACGCTACTGCCGGGTTTGACCTCGGCGTTTTTAACCGCCTGCCAGGCGGTGGGCAGAATATCTGACAGAAACAGCACCTTTTCATCGGGTAAGGTGTCTGGCACTTTAAACGGTCCGGTATTGGCTTTGGGGACCCGTACATATTCCGCCTGGCCGCCCGGGATCCCGCCGTACAAATCGCTATAGCCAAACAGCGCCGCCGGTGGCGAAATGCCTTTTCGATTGAGCGTCGCTCCCTGGCCGCTATTGGTGCTTTCGCAGGCGGCATACTGCTGCAAGCGACAAAAGAAGCAGTCTCCGCAGGCGATGACAAACGGGATAACCACCCGGTCGCCTTTGCGGACCGCGGTGACCTCGGAACCGGCTTCCACCACTTCCCCCATAAATTCATGGCCGAAAATATCACCATGGTGCGTGCCGGGGATCTTTCCGCGGTACAGATGCAGATCGGAACCGCAAATCGCTGTCGCGGTGACGCGCAGAATAATATCGTCCGCTGCCTCAAGAGCCGGGTCAGGCATGGTGTCGACGCTGACATGATGCGGGCCGTGATAAGTGAGTGCTTTCATAGAATATTCTCCTCGAGAGAAAGGTTGACAGCATGCGGTTCTTCGGCCTGGTGAACGGCTGCTATCGTCACCGATAAATCATCGTAAAAAATAAAGCGTAGAGTACTAATAATGGAACTGCGTGATATTCCAGGAGCTGAATATATTCCACGCTTCGCTTATTTCCCGGCTGGTCTGTTCGAGTTATTTGCCTATTGCCCTTATGTGTGCCAGTATTAATCGGGCATGATATTCGCTCCATTTTGTTTGCTAGCCGCTTCCCCAGCGGCTTTTTTTATCCGTAAAACCAGGAAAAATTCTGAATTTCAGTCTGGCAAAGAGCAATGCTGCCGCTTCGTTATATAACCCAACGGTAGTAATCCTCCGGTATAGATAATTCTTTGCCGCAGAGGTGATCTGCATACATTATTTCCCTGAACACAGTGAGTTAGCGGCAAGGTGCCGTCTGGTTATTTTTCAGGTGTCTTGTAGAATTATTCCGAATTACTGCTAAAAGGTGTCGAAAAAACGGAATAATAATTTGACTAACCAGCATTACCCGCTAGATTTAAATATCGAACGACGAGTGATACGGAATATTTTCGTATCGTACTGACATAACCGATATACATGAGGTGAAATATGGCAGAGCATCGTGGTGGTTCCGGTAATTTTGCTGAAGACCGTGAAAAAGCTTCTGAAGCAGGTCGTAAAGGTGGTCAGCACAGCGGCGGGAACTTTAAAAATGATCCGCAGCGTGCGTCCGAAGCGGGTAAAAAAGGCGGACAGAATAGCCACGGCGGTGGCCGCAAGTCCGATAATTCCTGATTATCCTTTTCCTTGCACCCTGAAGTGAAAGTATCTCCTGCGAGTCTGTCACAGACTCGCAGTTATTTTCTGACTCCAGAAGGTATTTCTATGAATATGAAAAGCATTGAAGATGTATTTATTCACCTGCTCTCAGATACCTACAGCGCAGAGAAACAATTAACCCGCGGGCTGGCTAAACTAGCCAGAGCGGCGTCCAGTGAAAAACTCAGCGCGGCGTTCAATGCTCATCTTGAAGAAACCCAGGGCCAGATCGAACGTATCGACCAGATTATTGAACAGGAATCCAACCTGAAAATCAAACGCATGAAATGCGTGGCCATGGAAGGATTAATCGAAGAAGCTAATGAAGTCGTTGAGAGCACGGAAAAAAATGAGGTACGTGATGCTGCATTAATTGCCGCTGCGCAAAAGGTCGAGCATTACGAAATTGCCAGTTACGGTACTCTGGTCACCCTGGCAGAGCAGTTGGGCTATAAAAAAGCAGCCAAACTGCTTGCCGAAACCCTGGAAGAAGAAAAACAAACCGATGTGAAATTAACCGATCTGGCGGTAGGTAATATTAATAAGAAAGCGGAAAAATAAACTCTCCCTGACACGAGGAAATCACGATGAATCACGTTGAACATTACCATGACTGGCTACGAGATGCGCATGCCATGGAAAAACAGGCAGAGTCCATGCTGGAATCAATGGCTGGCCGTATCGATAATTATCCGGATCTCCGTGCCAGAATCGAACAGCATGTTAACGAGACCAAACGGCAAATTACCGTGCTGGAAGAGATCCTCGACCGCAATGAGATTTCGCGCTCGGTGATTAAAGATTCGATGAGTAAAATGGCGGCTCTCGGCCAGTCCATCGGCGGGATGTTTCCTTCCGATGAAATCGTCAAAGGCTCGATCAGCGGGTACGTTTTCGAGCAGTTTGAAATCGCCTGCTATACCTCTCTACTGGCGGCCGCTGAAAAAGCAGGCGATACCGCCTCCATCCCAGCCATTGAAGCCATACTGGCGGAAGAGCGGGAAATGGCCGACTGGCTGATTAAACATATTCCTCAGACCACGGAGCAGTTTCTCCTGCGTTCAGATGCTGACGGCGTAGAAGCGAAAAAATAACCCAGGAGGCAGGCCTATGTTTCGTCATGTGAAACAACTGCAGTATACCGTACGCGTTGCTGAACCGAATCCGGGGCTCGCGAATTTACTGCTCGAACAGTTTGGCGGCCCTCAGGGCGAGCTGGCCGCCGCGTGTCGTTATTTCACCCAGGGATTAAGCGATGACGATCCCGGCCGCAAAGATATGCTGATGGATATCGCGACAGAGGAGTTGAGCCATCTGGAGATCATTGGCACTTTGGTCGGCATGCTGAATAAAGGCGCCAAAGGAGCCCTGGCGGAGGGCACCGAGAGCGAGGCGGAACTCTATCGTTCGCTCACCGCCAACGGCAATGACAGCCATATTACATCCCTGCTGTACGGCGGCGGTACCCCGCTGACCAACTCGGCGGGCGTGCCGTGGACGGCGGCCTACATTGATACTATCGGCGAACCCACCGCCGACCTGCGGTCGAATGTCGCGGCGGAGGCGAGGGCGAAGATCGTCTATGAACGCCTGATCAACGTGACCGACGATCCTGGCGTGAAAGACGCGCTGGCCTTCCTGATGACCCGCGAAGCGGCGCATCAGCTCTCTTTTGAGAAGGCCCTGCAGTCGATTCGCAACAACTATCCACCGGGCAAATTGCCGCCCATTAGCGAGTACGCTAACACCTACTACAATATGTCTGAAGGTGGAGAAGTACGCGGCAGCTGGAACAGTGACAAACACTTCGATTATGTCAAGGATCCACAGCCGGCCGTAGATGGCGGAGATGGTAGTGCTTCTGTCGGCCTGACGCCAGAGCAGGAAGCGCTGTGCAAAGCGATGCTGAAGCGAACGCAGTCTGACCCGCAGGGCGATCCTTTGACCGGCGCCGAACTCGGCGCCGGGAAGCAAAACACTTCATCATCGGCTAAGTGATGTTCGCATGAGCCCCGGCTGCGGCCGGGGCGATTCACAATGATGGGTGTGGAATATGTTTGAATTCGACGCGTTTCATCTGGCCCGATTGCAATTCGCCTTTACCGTATCCTTCCATATCCTCTTTCCGGCCATCACCATCGGCCTTGCCAGCTACCTTGTGGTGCTTGAGGGGATGTGGCTGCGAACCCGGGATAATGTCTGGCGTTCACTCTACAATTTCTGGCTGAAAATTTTTGCCGTCAATTTTGGCATGGGCGTAGTCTCCGGATTAGTCATGTCCTATCAGTTCGGCACCAACTGGAGCGGATTTTCCCAGTTCGCTGGCAGTATTACCGGCCCGCTGCTGCTGTACGAAGTGCTGACCGCCTTCTTCCTTGAAGCGGGATTCCTCGGGGTGATGCTGTTTGGCTGGAATAAAGTGCCGCCAGCGCTGCATTTTTTTACCACCTGCATGGTGGCGCTTGGCACGTTGGTTTCTACCTTCTGGATCCTTGCCTCCAATAGCTGGATGCAGACGCCGCAGGGTTTTATCATCGAAAATGGCCATCTCATCCCGCAGGACTGGCTGGCGATTATCTTTAACCCCTCTTTTCCGTATCGCTTGTTCCATATGGCGATAGCCGCGTTTCTCAGTAGCGCCATGTTCGTCGGGGCGTCTGCCGCGTGGCATCTTCTGCGCGGCAACGACTCGCCGGCCATCCGCAAAATGCTGTCGATGGCGATGTGGATGGCGCTGCTGGTGGCGCCGATCCAGGCGGTGGTGGGGGATATGCATGGTCTTAACACCCTTGAGCATCAGCCGGCGAAGATCGCGGCCATCGAAGGGCACTGGGAAAATCGCCCCGGCGAGGCCACGCCGCTGCTGCTGTTTGGCCTGCCGGACATGGAGCAGGAGCGGACCCGCTATGGTCTTGAGATCCCCGCTCTCGGTAGCCTGATCCTTACCCACAGCCTGCATAAGCAGGTGCCGGCCCTGAAAGACTTCCCGAAAGAGGACCGACCCTATTCGCCCGCCGTCTTCTGGTCGTTTCGCATCATGGTCGGGATGGGCGTGTTGATGATCGCCTTAGGGATCTGCAGCGCCTGGCTGCGCTATCGGCGGCGGCTGTACCACTCGCGTCCCTTCCAGTGGTTTGCGCTCTGTATGGGGCCCGCCGGTCTTATTGCCCTGGTCGCCGGGTGGGTGACCACCGAGATGGGCCGCCAGCCGTGGGTGATATACGGGTTGTTGCGCACGCGGGATGCGGTGTCGTTGCACAGCACCCTGCAGATGGCCATCAGCCTGCTGGTATTTATCGTGGTTTACTGCGCCGTGTTTGGCGTGGGGTATTACTATATTTTCCGGCTTATCAAAAAAGGGCCGCAGCCGGTGACGGAGCTGACCTCGCAAACCGCAGGCACCCCGGCGCGTCCGCTCTCAGCGGCTGAGCCGGTGCGTGATGAGGAGAACGCATCATGAGCATCGATATCTCGGTGATTTGGTTTGTCATCATTGTCTTCGCCACGCTGATGTATATCGTGATGGATGGTTTCGATTTAGGTATTGGGATGCTGTTCAGCGTGGTGCATGATGGCGAAGAGCGCGATGTGATGGTCAACAGCGTCGCCCCCGTCTGGGATGGTAACGAAACCTGGCTGGTGCTCGGCGGGGCAGGGCTGTTCGGCGCCTTTCCGCTGGCCTATGCAGTGATCACCGATGCGCTGGTTATCCCGCTGACGGCGATGCTCATCGGCCTGATTTTTCGCGGCGTGGCCTTTGAATTTCGTTTTAAAGCGGTTCCCTCGCATCGCATCTTCTGGGACTATGCCTTTGCCGGCGGCTCGCTGTTGGCGACCTTCAGCCAGGGGATTGTCGTCGGCGCGTTTATCAACGGCTTTGCGGTGGCTGACCGCCGCTTCGCCGGTTCGACGCTGGACTGGCTTACCCCTTTCAATCTGTTCTGCGGTCTGGGGCTGGTGGTGGCCTATCTGCTGCTGGGCACCACGTGGTTGATTATGAAAAGCGAAGGCGCGCTGCAGCAGCGGATGCGCGAGCTGACCCGCAAGGTACTGCTGGCGCTGATGGTGGTGATCGCGGTGGTCAGCGTCTGGACGCCGTTGGGCTGGCGCTACGTGGCGGAACGCTGGTTTACGCTGCCCAATTTCTTCTGGTTCGTGCCGGTGCCGATTCTGGTGTTGGCTCTGAGCCTGTGGATCTGGCGCCTGAGCGCGCGCCCCGCCAGCCATGCCCGTCCCTTTATCCTGACGCTGGGCCTGATTTTCCTCGGCTTCAGCGGGCTGGGGATCAGCGTCTGGCCGAACATTATCCCACCGCATATCTCTCTGTGGGATGCCGCTGCGCCGCCGTCCAGCCAGGTATTTATGCTGCCGGGCGCGCTGCTCATTATCCCGGTGATCCTGATGTATACCGCCTGGAGCTACTATGTCTTTCGCGGCAAAGTCTCCGGCAGCGAGGGCTATCACTGAGCCTGATTCGCGCCGGCAGGTGAGGATTTGCCGGCGCGTCGCGCCGTCCGGTCAGGGATGACCGAGAGGGATGCGCACAAACCGGTGATCTGCTGCAACGACTCGGGCCGGGTGTTTATGCCTTCGGTGGCTTGATCTTAATAATAAATCGTTCGTTAACCCGGGTGATCCTCGCGCCAATATCGCCAAACTCGGTGGCGATTTTAAAAAAATCGTCCGCGGCGACATCAAAATCGAGCTCAATCTTCGGGTGTTGTCCTGTCGCCAGTAATTCATAGAAATGGTCAAGGCTGCGGGCTTTTTCGCTAGGCATCTTATTTCTCCATGGTAAACCAATCTGCAGGGGTTTTATTGCTTACGGCGCTTTTACGGATTATTCAGCAGGATGACAAACGTGCCTGATATAAAATTATGCAATGACAGTAAGAATGAGGTAGGGCGAGGTTATTCCGTGTTGTTAAACCGCGTGGCGACGCGTTGTCCGCCATACCATGACGGCAGAGACGACCCTGCGGCGCCGGTTGATGATAGACATTTTTTGATGACAAATTAATGACAATAAAATGAATCTGTGCGGGCTCGGGATAGCATCGTGCTAAATAATTTTATTCTGTGGCTGGTAAGGTGGTTGTTAACTACTTTATGGTGATGGAGCGTCTTTTTTAGGGCCAACGGCGAGGGAACAACGATGCAATTACTTGATTTATTCGCAGGCTTATTATGGTTAAGCAGCGTTATCTTCCTGCTGTTTGTTCTTGATGTGATCATCACCCGTTATCTTTATCGTAAATAATCGACAACGACAACGACAACGACAGCGGCGTTGGGCATAGGGGACGGCGTCGGAGGATGATAATATAACCCGCGGACTGATTCAGAAAGGAATGCGCGGTGGCCGGGAGAATTGATTACGATATTGAAAAATACCAGTTTACCGAAGCCGGTGAGACGCCACGGCTCCGGGAGCAGTGGCGCGAAGTATACCTGGAGTGTCGTCAGCTGCGGGCCGGGGCAGAGGAGCGCCTGCGCATTGCGTTACTGAACGTCGACTATGTCACCAGCTTCGAGCTGCCTTTTCGCCTGCTGCTGGTGCGCGCGCCGCAGCTAATCGCCGATGTTCGCGAGACGTTGCAGCTTAGCCGTAAAGCCGCCGTTTTCAACGGCAAACGTTACGGCTGCGTCTATAGTTTGAAACAGGATTTACAGGCTGTACCGGAAGCCTTTCATTACCGCCTGGCAAACCGCATTCGTCGCGTCGATGCAACCGGGCTGACGGCGGCCCCGTACCAGCAGATTGCCCGGGAGATAAAGCCGGCCCGGGAGCGGCTCCGCCAGGCGCTGAACGCCGGCCTGCCGGTCACCGCTCTCGACGCCCTGTTCTGGTTCGGCAGTCAGCGAGTGGCGGCGGACATCGCGCAGTTGCGCCGGTCCGGTATGACGATTGTCACGACGGAGGTGGAGGTCAGCGACAATTTGTTCAATACCACCCGACTAGTGCCCGTTTACCGCCTGGCCAGCGAGTGAGTCGGCAACCTTTCGCCCAGCCGTTGCCTCTGCAGACAGTTGACCATTGCCCCGTCGAACCAGACGCACAGCCCTCTGGCGACAGGCCGCGGGGCCGGTTCCAGCCATGCGCTGGCGATGAGCATGAGGAGCATTAGCGCCAGTGGAACCATGTATTTTCTTTTCACTGCTCTTTATCCGCTGCGCCTGTTCTGCCAGCAAGGTAGCGGTAAAGTATGACGTTTCGTTGACCGGGGCCGCGTTTTTATTATCGGCAAGCGGTTGCGTTGGGTCAGAGATTATTCATCTTTTGGCATACGAGAGGACGAAAACTGGCGGCTTGTATTTTTGATTTTTATTACACCACGCTTTTTTTTGCCGCCGGGGAAAAGCGTAATGTGGCTACGACTGGATGCGGCTCGTCATGTAACTGGCTGGTTTGAAACAATATTTTAATTGTTGTCTAAACGCATGCGACAGCGGTGGCTAATTTATATTAATTCACTTTACCGATCAATAAATTATATGTTGATAGTTTTTAGCTATCGAATGTTTCTTATCGATCATTTTAAACTATTTTTGTTGGCGGGAAATATATGACATGCTTTAACCCTTTCTTATTTTTGGTATTTTTTAAATGGTTGAAGAAAACGCGAAAAATACCTCCTATCGCTTCGTACTGGAGCCCGCTATTAGCGATGATGGCAGCTGCCACTCGTGGGAATTGCTCACTAAAGATATTATAGCACCCGCACGAAATAACGCCTCAGCGCCCGCGTTTTCTTTCTCCACGCTTACCGAAAGCGATAAGCTTGCACTATTTACCCGACAAATCGAGTTGCTTTCCGTATTTGATTTTTCCCTGGTCGATAATAAGCCGATCTCGCTCAATATCGATGATTTATTAAGCCATTTTATTCTGACGGACCGCTATCTCTGCGATTTTCTGCGCTCGTGTAAGCATATTGCTTTGGAGATAAATGAGAATTTTCATGAGTTTATCGCCGGCCGCGAGCTGACGGCGCTAAGCACGCTGGCGGCGCTTTGTCCGGTCTGGCTGGATGATTTTGGTCGCGGGCGAACCTCCTTCCCGCTGCTGGAGAGATTCCGCTTCGATTGCGTCAAAGTTGATAAGGATTACTTCTGGGATAAAGAAAACGACCCCGCTTTGCCCGGTCTGTTGCAGTCTATTCATACCCTGACCGGCCATGTGATCGTTGAGGGTATCGAAACCGAAAAGCAAAAACGGTTAATCACTTCTGCCGGGGACATCATAGGTCAGGGCCGCTACTGGAAGGAAGAATATATTTTTCTTTGCGGTTGAGGGTCGACCGGGGGCTGGTTTCGGTTACCTGCTATTCTTTTATTTTCCAGTTTTAAATTCCCCCTTTGCTACTGATAGTCTTTATTAGCGCAGTGATAAGCGCCTCTCTTTTTTATGAAGGATCATTCCCTGTAAATACCCCCATGCGTAACGCCCCGATCGCCATTTCGACGTAAGCCAGGTGCTGATTTCTGAGCTGCGCGAGCTGGTGAAAAAAGATCTCGCCGCTGCGATCAATTAATCCTGCCTGCGCCATCCGCTCAGGATCGCGCGGCATGGAAAAATGCCGCCGTTTACCGGCGGCTATTGCTTATTTTGCGCTACCCTGGTTTTTTTCCAGCCGGGCGAAATACTCCGGTGCAAACGGGCGCGGATCGACGTCGGCAAACGGCGCGCGCTCAAAGTGCGATTTCAGCGCCCAAGGGACCGTGCAGTCAAAAATGGTCTTGCAGCTGATGCCATTTCCACGGATCGACGGGCTGTATTCCGGCGTCTGGGACGGATCCAGCTGGTGACCGCGAATGCCGGGGATTGTCGTAATGCTGACGTCCCCCTGCATGCGGGTGGTCATCGCCCACAGGATATCGTCGCTGTCAAAGATGTCGACATCTTCATCAACCAGAATAATATTTTTTAGCTCGGAATAGGTCGCCAGCGCCAGCAGCGCGGCCTGCCCCTGCCGGCCTTCATCGGCGGGTTGACGTTTTTTCACCTGCAGGATCCCGAGGAACTTACCGCCACCCGCGGTGTGGGCGTAGACATTTTGTAAAAAGCCCGGAATGGCGGCCTCGACGGCATTCCAGATACTGGCTTCCGTTGGCAGGCCGGCGAGGGTGGTATGCTCTTCCCCCGGTCCCACCAGGGTCTGCAGAATCGCATTGTTTCGCATGGTCACTGCTTTGACTTTGATTACCGGCAGCGACGGATTAGCGCCGCCGCAGTAGCCAGGAAATTCCGGCATCGCGTGGCCGCTATTGGTGTGCTGATCCTCTCTGACGCGCACGCCAGGCAACAGCTCACCTTCGATAACGATCTCGGCGCGGGCGATGGCTTTCTCCGGGACGCTGACGCCCTGAACCAGCTCCACCGGACGTTGACGCAGCGCGCCGGCGACGCCCAGCTCGTTATAGCCGAACGGCGTGGTAGGGGCTTCGAAGCAGGCGCCAATATAGATGGCCGGATCGAGACCCATATTGATGGTTATCGGCAGTGGTTTGCCGGCGGCCTCGGCCTTCTGGCGAAACACTTCGATATGGCGGCCGGCGGCAAGAAACATCGACAGCTCATCCCGGCCCTGGACGCACAAGCGGTGGATGGTGACGTCGGTCAGCGAGGCGTCGTCGGGATCGCTGGCCAGCGCCAGGCCCAGGCAGAAGAAGGGGCCGGCGTCGATAGGGGTGTTGGTGGGCGCCGGAAGCAGGGTGCGCAAATCAAAATCCGGATCGTCGGCCAGAAAGATCTGTTCCTGGCAGGGGGCGCTGCTGGCCGGGACGACCACCGGCGCGACCGGTTTTTTCACCGCCTTACCCACTTCAAGGGCCAGCTGCGAGGCTTCGCAGCCCAGCAGCAGCGCGGCCCGCTGGCGGCTGGCGTGCATACCCACCAGAATGCGCGAGTGTGGATAACCCTTAATATTGTTAAACATCATCGCCGGCCCGATGCGAGTGGGGCGCTTCACGGTGCCGCCCGCGCCGATATGGCGATAAACACCGGCCAGCTCGGCGTTAGGGTCAACCGGATGATCGGTTTCGAGATACTGATTGTCATGCTGTTGCAGCAGCGCGATGGCGTCGCGCAGATCCTGAATCGGTGCGGTCATGATGTTCTCCTTAGCGTATCGATGCGCACAGTATGCTTCGCAGGCTAATGGTTATCAATTGCATCATTTATGCTTTATTGATAAGCTTTTTCTTATCAATTTGTAGGGAGGAGTCCTACCATGTCCTTGCGAGCGTTACGCCATTTTGTGGTCGTTGCCGAAGAGTTGCATATGCACCGGGCGGCGGAGCGGTTACATATCGCCCAGCCCGCCCTCAGTCAGCAGATTAAGCAGCTTGAGCAGCGCCTGGGCGTGGTGCTCTTTTCCCGCGCTAACCGCCGTCTGACTCTGACCGCCGCGGGCGAGGCCTTTTTACACAAGACGCGGCTGGCGCTGGAAATGGCCGATCAGGCGGTGCTGGACGCCCAGCGCACCGCGCGGGGCGAGCAGGGGAGGCTGCATTTGGGGTATGTCTCCAGCGCGATGTACGACAGTAAACTGCCGGGGCTCCTGCGCCGGCTGCGCGCCGACTGGCCGGGGATTGAGCTGTCGCTGGTGCAGGGGGATGTGCAAATGCTCTACGAAGCGCTGTTGGATCTGCGTCTGGATATCGCCATCATCCGCGCGCCGCTGGCCTCGCCGCCGGACGCGCTGGTGGTCAGGCCGTTTGTACGTGAAAAGCTCTGCCTGGCGCTCTATCAACAGCATCCGCTGGCCGGCGTGGGCGCGCTTAATCTGGCCTCATTGCGCACTGACAACTGGATCTCGCTTGACGATCCGCAGGGCACCGGACTGGAGCAGGTTTTTATGGATGCCTGTCGCGTCGCGGGCTTTACGCCGCAGGTGGCGCAGCGGATTAACGACGTTACCTCGATGATTAGCCTGGTCTCCGCCGGGGTGGGAGTGGCGTTGGTTCCGCTCTCGGCGCGGGCCTTACGCCTTGATAACGTGGTGTATATCGATCTCCAGGATCGGCTGGCGGAGAGTGAGCTGAGCATGGTTTACCACCGCCATATTCGTTCGGCAGTGGTAAGGAAAGTTATCTCGCTGCTTAATACCGCTGAGCGATAGTCCCGGTTAGCTGGTCTTCAGGCGGCCAAAGCTGACAATCCTTGAACGGCCCAGCTCTTTCGCCCGGTACAGCGCGGCATCCGCCGCGCGAAGCAGACTATCGCTTTGGGTGTGCTGCGGGTAGCTGGCGATGCCAATCGACACATCCACCTGGCCTATCTCGGTCAGACCATCGCGCAGCGTCATATTGCGCACCTGGGTGTAGATCTCGCTGGCGCACTGGTGCGCCCCGGCTTCGTCAATCCCGGGGAGCAGCACTAAAAACTCCTCGCCCCCGTAGCGGAAAGCCATGCCGATATCGCGCACCGCGCGCTGCACAATGGTCGCAACGCTCTTAATCACCAGATCCCCAGCCTCATGGCCATAGCGATCATTGATGGTTTTAAAATGATCGATGTCGATCATCAGACAGCTCAGCGGAGTATGGGTATGGACCGCCAGCGCCATCTGCGAATGCAGCGCTTCGTCAAGATGATGGCGGTTACGCAGGCCGGTCAGGGAATCGAACAGCGCTTTTTCCAGCAGGGCGCTGCGCAAACGCTGATTGGCCAGCGCCAGGCCCAACGCTTCCGCCATCAGCTCGAGATAGGCCCGGGAAGGAGCGTCACTGGCGGTGACGTTCTGGAAAGTCAGCAGGCCAATGGCTTCGCCCTGGGCGATGAGCGGTACGCAGAGCGACTGGCCGGCGTGCGTCTCCGGCAGATGATAGCAGGTGATATCGGGCTCGCCCTGCACCGGCGGGTGGCTGAGTCCCCGCCGTATCGCCCAGCAGTCGTCGGGAGAAAAGGGCGTCGTCTCACCGGCGGGCGACAGCCACTGCGCCACGCAGCGCATCTGCCAGGGGTCGGTATCCAGAACATACAGTTTACCGGGGATCGTCGGGGCGATATTCGGCGCAAACCGCTCCGCCACCTTAATCACATCCTCAATGGTTTCACAGCCCTGCAGCCGCTGAGTCATACGCGCCAGCAGCTCGCGGATCGCCCAGTCGGCGTCGCGCTGCTGCTCCAGCCGCTGACGGGCCAGGCCGTTCTCGCGAAAAATGCGGATCGCCTGAGCCATGTCACCAATCTCATCCACCTGGGTAAAGTGCGGCGTCTCTACCGCATAATCCTGGGAGGCGAGACGCTGGACCACGTCGCTCAGGCGAACCACCGGGTAGAGCACCCGGCGTTTGAGAATGAAGCCGAGGACGAACAAAAACATCAGGGCGGTCAGGCCGACCATGATTTCCGACAGCGTACGCCAGATCCGCGAGCGCTCGGTGGCCTGGTCGATAGCGACGGCGGCGCGATGCTCAAGCATCTGGCGGAAGCGATCGATCTGCGTCTGCATGCGCTCCAGTTCAGTCTCGTACGCGGTGCCGTACAGCACCGCGATGGCCGCTGGCGCATCGCCGCGAGCGACATGCGCCAGGGCCGCCTGCTGTTCATCCTGTAGCTCATTGGCGATCCGCAGGCCATCCTGGAGCAGCGCCAGCTCCTCGCGGCTGGCGCCGTTATCTTTCAGGCCGCCCAGCCGCTGCTCTATGCTCTTGTCGGTCTGCTGCAGCTGCTGATATTGCGTAAGCGTCTCCGGCGAAGGCTTTATCACGTACAGCCGGGCGAGGTCAGACAGCGCCCAGGCGTCGTTTTCCACCTCGTCGGAGAGGGTATCAAAGACCTGGCGCTGCTGTACCGCCTGGCGTTCGACGCGGTCGGCGCTGGAGGCCATGAGCATAGCGCTCCCGGAAGCCAGCGTCAGGCCAACGGTGATCCCGTAAGCCCAGTTAGTGATGGTGGCGATTCTCACCGTGAATTTCCTTGCATGCAGATGAAGCTGTTTTGATTATAGAACTCCGCCCCCGCCAAGACGGCGGCCCGCTTCAGAGGCGGCGCTCGCTATGCAGAGGGGCAAGGGTCTGAAGAATGATGGCGTGTAGCGTTTCCGCATGGTGGCGCAAAACGAGGAAGACATCGCTATCCAGAGCGCCATTTATAACATCCGCTTCCATAATCTGTAAGGCTTCCTGCCAGGCCATCCCTTTACGATAAGGGCGATCTTCGGTCAGCGCGGTGAAAATATCGGCGATGGAGATAATCCGGTCGGCGAGGGTCAGGTGCTCCTTTTCGAGATGCAGAGGGTAGCCGCTGCCGTCCATTTTTTCATGATGATTCGAGGCCCAGTTAATGATGTCGCCGAGCTCGCTATAGTCGCTGAGAAGTTCGCCGGTCATGTAGCTGTGCTCCCGCACCTGACTCAGCTCCTCATCATCCAGCTCGCCCTCTTTTTCGAGAATGGAGAGTGGGATATAGACCTTGCCAATATCGTGTAGATAGCCGGCTATCTGTATTTGCTGGCAGGTGGGCTCCGGCAGCTGCATCCAGCGGGCAAGCTGGCGGGCGATTTCCCCCACCATGATGCTATGGGTGGCGGTAAAGCTGCTGTAGGTGTCGACGATTTTGGCAATCAGCAGGCAGACATCCTTCAGACCGTGAATATCCAGATAGCGCGTGTTGATGGGGCCAATAATCTCCAGCAGCCGCTGAATATGGCCGGGGTGAAGGTGCTGCCAGAAGTTCGCATTTTCAGCGACCTCGCACAGGATATCGCAGAGCGGCGGATCGATCTCCCGATGCAAAGCGACGAACTGTTCCACCACCGCCCGCGTGGGCCAGGCGGCAACGTGGCTATCGGCCGGCAGCAGCCGTTCAAAGGCATCAGCGAAATAGACAATGTGCTGTTCGCGGGAGCCCCGGTGGTTCGGGCTAAAATGGTGATCGCGAATAAAGGGAACGATGGGCTGGAAGGTCGCTAATCCCTCCAGCATCGCCACACCCTGGCGCTGATGCGGGTCGTGGATATTATCGATAGCATCCAGCGAATGAATGGTGCGTTTATCCCCCAGCACGCCGATATCGTGCAGCAGCGCGGCGCAAAAAATGGTCTGCTGCCGTTCGTCAGGCAGTTCCAGCCTTTGCGCCAGCGTCAGGGCGATTAAGGCCGTTCGTTGCATATGCCGGTGCAGTTCAGGGTTAATGATCTGGATGACTCTGGTGGTCAGCATCAGGGCCGACTTCAGGGCAATACGCATCTCTGTTCTCCGTTCGCGTGACCTGGCGGGCAAAAATGCTCTCGCCGGTGACGGAAGTGTCGATAATCTGATCGCAATGCGTGTTGTGTGTTGCTGAACAGGTAAATCCTCAGAATGTTTTGGTTCATAGCTCTGCCCGTTTCAGATCCAGTGGTGCACCAGAGTTGGGCGATATCGTCCTAAGAACCTTATTATTGTCTGATAGTTAACCATTTCCCCCCCAGAAAAGAAATGAATTCTGGCAAGCCCTTTGCATTAAGCAAGCGTAAGTTTGATTAATGTCTATGAAGGGAGTGACCTGTATGAATTTTAGAGCATTACTTGCCATTGCGTTATTGACGATGAGCAGCTTGGCGTTTAGCGAGACGCGTCTTCCGCATATTGTTATTTTAGCCACCGGCGGAACGATTGCTGGTTCGGCGGCGAGCAATACCCAGACGACGGGTTACAAAGCCGGGGCGCTTGGCGTTCAGACGCTGATTAACGCCGTGCCGGAAATGAGTAAAATCGCTCACGTCGAGGGCGAGCAGGTGGCGAATATCGGCAGTGAGAATATGACCAGTGACATTATCCTGGAGCTCTCGAAGCGGGTGAATGCGCTATTGGCCCGGGACGATGTCGATGGCGTGGTGATCACCCATGGCACGGACACGCTGGATGAAACCCCGTATTTCCTCAATCTGACGGTGAAAAGCAACAAGCCGGTGGTCTTTACCGCGGCGATGCGCCCGGCGACGGCGATCAGCGCCGACGGGCCGATGAACCTGCTGGAAGCGGTCACGGTCGCCGCCGATCCTGATGCCCGGGGACGCGGGGTAATGGTGGTGCTTAACGACCGCATCGGCGCGGCGCGCTTTGTCACCAAAACTAATGCCACTTCGCTGGATACCTTCCGGGCGCCCGAGGAGGGCTATCTTGGTGTCGTGGTGGGCGGAAAACCCCAGTTCGAGACGCGGGTGGATAAAATTCACACGCTGCGCTCGGTGTTCGATGTGCGTCAGCTGAAGGTTCTGCCGAAGGTGGTGATTATTTATGGTTACCAGGACGATCCGGAGTATATGTACGATGCGGCGATCGCCCATCATGCCGACGGTATTATCTACGCCGGAACCGGGGCGGGGTCGGTGTCGGTACGTAGCGCCGCCGGTATCAAAAAAGCGCAGCAGGCGGGCATCGTGGTGGTGCGAGCCTCCCGTACCGGCAGCGGCGTCGTACCGCCGGATGACAGCCAGCCCGGGCTGGTGGCCGACTCCCTCAACCCGGCAAAAGCGCGTATACTGCTGATGACCGCGCTGACGCAGACTAAAGATCCGCAGCTGATTCAGCAATATTTCCATACCTACTGATCCTCTGCGGCGAGGGCGTTTTTCACACCCTCGCCGTGCTTTCTTCTCAATGACCTGGCTTCCATGCAAATCGATGGCGGATCATTGCCCATCATTCACTCCACCTGTGTTTCCCACGAGGCGTAAAGAAATATTTTTTATTGTCCGGCGGGCACAGTATTTCAATGCACCGCGCTTATTTTAAAAGCAGGTTTAAATAAGTCTATTCTTAATTGTTGTCTTTAATTCGTTTTAATCTTTTTTATGCTGACGGATTAAAAAAGATGCATTTCGCAGTGGGACGCGTTTAATACTCGCTTTGCCAGACTACGATGCATCCCAACGCGGTCAGACCGCCGATCGCGCGGCTCAGCGGACGCCTGCCACCGGCGGCCAGGGCCGCACTGCGGCAGCTTTCGGTTGTTTTCGTTAGTAACGCTGATGATTAGCGTGAAAATGATATGCATGATGAATATATTAAGCGTGGTTCAAGATTTAAGTTTACATTTAGTAACATATGTGCCGCAATTATGTTTTTTTGTCAGCTTGCTGTTTTTTACTTGCCGGAGGGAATTTCAGCGGATTAGTATTGTCGAACTTGCTGTACGTACCGCCTAATGATGATAAATGGATTCTGTTTTCCTTAAGCGTTACCACATAATTAATGTTTACAGGAAAAATCATGGCCTGCGTATTTAATAAACAACTTTTACACCCGCGTAACTGGCTGACCTGGTTCGGGCTCGGCATCCTCTGGTTAATCGTGCAACTGCCTTATCCGCTGCTGCATTTTATCGGCACCAGCGCTGGTCGCCTTTCCCGTCGCTTTCTTAAACGCCGCGAACATATCGCCCGGCGTAATATCGAACTCTGCTTCCCGGACATGTCGCCAGCGGCGCGCGAGACGCTGATCGATCAAAACTTTATGTCGCTGGGAATGGGGCTTATCGAAACCGGCATGGCCTGGTTCTGGAGCGACGAGCGGGTCAAAAAATGGTTTGATGTCGAGGGGTTCGCCAACCTTAATCACGCGCTTAGCGGAGGGAAAGGGGTAATGGTCGTCGGCGTGCACTTTATGTCGCTGGAGCTGGGCGGCCGCGCGATGGGGCTGTGTCGGCCAATGATGGCCACCTACCGGCCGCACAACAGCCCGCTGATGGAGTGGGTGCAAACCCGCGGTCGCCTGCGTTCGAACAAAGCGATGATCGATCGCAACAACCTGACCGGTCTGGTGCATGCCTTAAAATCCGGTGAAGCGGTGTGGTTCGCGCCCGATCAGGATTACGGTCCCAAGGGCAGCGTCTTTGCACCTTTTTTCTCCGTCCCGCAGGCGGCGACCACCAACGGCACCTATGTCCTGTCCCGCTTATCGGGCGCGAAAATGTTGAGCATCAGCATGGTACGTAAGCTGGATCGCCGGGGCTATAGCCTGCATATCAGCGAGGTGATGAATGACTATCCGGGTGAGGATAAGCAGATCGCCGCCGGCTATATCAACAAGGTTATTGAGCGCGAGATCCTGCGCGCTCCCGAGCAGTATCTGTGGGTACACCGTCGTTTTAAAACCCGCCCGCTGGGCGAACCTTCCGTCTATTAACCTTCCCGCACAGGCTGCGCTTTCAAAATCCCGACAGTTGGGGTAACGTGAGCCGGATCATGTTTTAGTCGTGCGCGAAGGAGTGCAGAGTGTTCGCTGAGTTTGGTGTTCTGAATTATTTAACTTATCTGGTCGGGGCGGTGTTTATCATCCTCGTTCCTGGCCCTAATACGTTTTTCGTGCTGAAAACGGGCATTGCCCACGGGGTGAAGAAAGGCTATCTGGCGGCGGCGGGCGTCTTTATTGGCGACGCAGTGCTGATGTTTCTGGCCTTCGCCGGGGTGGCGACGCTGATTAAAACCACGCCAGTGTTGTTTAACGTCGTGCGCTACCTCGGGGCAATTTACCTGCTGTGGCTCGGGGGCAAAATGCTCTATGCGGTGCTGACCCAGCGCGACGGCCAGTCCGACGCCAGCGCGGAGCCGGCGAGCGCGATCCTCAAGCGCTCCCTGACCCTGAGCCTGACCAATCCGAAAGCGATTCTGTTCTATGTGTCGTTTTTCGTGCAGTTTATCGATGTCAACGCCAAAACCCCCGGCGTGGCGTTCTTTATCCTGGCGCTGACCCTCGAGGTGATTAGCTTCTGCTATATGAGCTTTTTGATCCTCTCCGGCTCGTTTGTCACCCGCTACGTCAAAACCCGCAAGAAGCTGGCTAAACTTGGCAACAGCCTGATTGGTCTTGTTTTCGTCGGGTTCGCCGCGCGCCTGGCTACCCTGCAGTCCTGATCCCCACGGGCCGGTTACCCGCTGACCGGCCCGCCGTCTCTTATTCTGCCCTGTAACAAAAACCCTTCATTTTTTATTGCATTGGTGTTACATATACAGCCGTTTATCGCTCAGCAAAAAGGAAGCCCCGATGATTCTGCAAAAACTCCTCAGCAATAAAAACTGCAAAAAATACTGTCTGTCGCTCGCGGTGGTGTTTGCTATCGCGCTGGCGGTAGTGGGGCGGGCGACCTTCGGGGGCGTGGTGAGCGAGTACAATATGCCGTACTCAGAGTGGACGACGTCCATGTTCTTCCTGCAGGGGGCGATGGTGACGGTTTACAGCATTGTCTTTACCGCGCTCTTCGCTATCCCCCTCGGCTTTATTTTCCTCGGCGCCGATCGTCAGGATTAAGCGTCAACGGGCGAACCGCGGTTCGCCCTGTCTTATCGGCTATCAACAGCGTGAAGCATTAGTCGTCGTCATGATAGTGATGATGGTGGTGGTGGCGATGGGGATGATATCCATCGTCAATAATGCATCCCGATAACAGCGTGCACAGCGCAATAATCAACGGTAACACGATCGGTTTTTTCATCCTTACTTCTCCCGCTATTCTTATTCCCCGGGGCCGAGAATGCCGCGGCGGATAACGTGAGTGTAAAGGGTTAACTTATTGATGGGATAGGATAAATCCGCAATATCGCCGCGGCGATCACCACCAGCCAAACTGGGTGCCGGCCACCGCCACGATGGCGACGACCAGCATGATAATGGTGCTTTTTTTCATTATGCCCCACCCGGCGCCGCATAGCCGCCGACAAAAAACCAGCCGAGAAAGACGACGGCGATGATAAAGATCGCCACCGGGAAAAGAATACCCAATTTCATGATTGTGTCCCTGTGCCCACGAATGATGCCCTGCATGATACTGGATATCGCGGTACTTTAGTCAATATGAATGAAATTCTCCTGGCGGCGGGACTTCTTATCCTGGTACATCGCCTCATCGGCAGCGCGTAAGGCCGCTTCAACATCGATACTCTGCGGATCGCAGGTGACCACCCCGAAGCTGGCGCCCTCATAGTCGATACGCTGTTCGCCGAGGAAGTAGACGCCGCACAGAGCCTGACGCAGGGACGTGACATACGCCTGCTGTGCGGCAGGCTGCTGGGCGCTACCGACGATCAAAAACTCATCGCCGCCAAGGCGGCCAACGATATCTTCCCGGCGCGCGACAGCGGTGAGTCGTTTGCCGACCTGCACCAGAAAGCTGTCGCCGCACGGATGGCCGAACCGATCGTTAATGGCTTTGAAACCATCGAGATCGATAAAAATAAGCGAGACCTGCTGCTGGGCGCGGGCGGAGGCAAAGCGTAACGCCAGCTGCTTAAACAGCGCGCGGCGATTGGGAAGCTGGGTGAGCTCATCGGTAGACGAGTGCAGCTCCAGCGCGACGTTTGCCGCCTGCAGCTGTTGCACCAGGGTGTCTTTTTCCACGTAGTGGGAAATGAGCTTCGCGAACAGGCCCATGACCTGTTCGCCTTCGAGGTTATAAGGCTGTTGTTGCCGGCTGGTGGCGCAGAGGGTGCCGAACAGAGAGCCGTCGGCCAGGCGGACGGGAATGCTTAAAAAAGTAGCGATTCCCAGCTCCTGGGCGGCGATGCAGGAGTGCCAGCGGTTGGCAACGTCATTGCTAAACGTACACTGATCCTCAAGGGCGCGTTTGCACAGGGATTCATCCCAGGGGACGGAAAATCCTTCCGGGATCTGCATTTCGCTGCTGTTGTGGGCGAACATGATCTGCTGCCGCTGGGCGTTGGTATCAATGCGGGTGAGGTAGGTGGACTCCATTCGCGTTACCGCCTCCAGCATCTCCAGCAGCTGGCGCACCAGGGTTTCCAGGGACTGTTCCGCAGCGAGGGTTTGCGACACCCGGGCAAGAATAAAATCTGACATGAATAATACAGCTCCAGCACGCCAAACGTCACCCCAGCATATTGGGCTGCAAACGGACATCAGCGTCAAATAAACAGTGATATTTTTAAATTTATCACATCTGTCTGGGGAATACTTGTCCACGCGGTGGGAAAAAAAGCCCCGTCGGGGGCGACGGGGAAAAACTCATTGATTATGGAATGATCTGTTCTCTGGTCAGTTCGAGAACAGGGCTACTCTACGGGGGAAAAGTGCAGGCAAGATGGAGAAAACGTGGAGATTCAGGCTAAAATCCCCGGGCATTCAGGAAAGGGAGGAACAATGAAAAAGTTACTGGCTATTCTGCCACTGGTATTAGCCGGCTGTGCCCAGCCGCAGCCCACTGCGCCGACGAAAACCATCGGCATGCCCAACCCCGCGGCGGTATACTGTCAGCAATCCGGCGGCACCCGGGTGCCGGTGCAAACGCCGCAGGGCGTCAGCACCCAGTGCAAACTACCCAGCGGCGAAACCCTCGACGAGTGGGCGCTGTGGCGCCGGGATCATCCGGCTAAATCGTAACCGGCAGGGCCGCCAGCCAGGCGGCCAACACCCGGGCATGATTCTGCTCGGTGTTCTTCGCAGCGTACAGCAGCGTCAGCGGCTGGCGTTGCGCCAGCGCCGCCAGCCGCAGGCCCGTTTCGCGATGGGCGTCGAGCTCCTGACGATAGCGCTGGCTGAAGTGGGCGAAATCGATCGCCTCGCCGTGAAAGGCTTTGCGCAGCTCAGCGGAAGGCGTTAACTCCTTACACCACTCATCACAGGCCAGCGCCTCTTTTTTAATCCCCCGCGGCCAGAGACGGTCGACCAGCACCCGATAGCCGTCGCTGCTTTCCTGCGGGTCATACACCCGTTTACACTGAATCATCATCCTGCTCCTTCTGTGCCATCCAGGCGAGCAACTGCGGGATTTGCCCGTCGGAAAATACCGTGATGCCGTGGGCGCGGAGTAGGTCGGCGGCCACGCCGGCGCCCGCTTTGCGCCGTCCGCGAAAGGAACCGTCATAGACAAACTGGCTGCCGCAGGTAGGGCTGCCGTCGGTGAGTAACGCTGCCTGACAGCCCGCTTCCCGGGCGGCGCTGAGGGCCAGCCAGGCGGCCAGCTGATAATGTCCGGTGACGTCGCGGCCGTCGCTTTCCACGATCCGCGCCCGTCCGGCAAGCACATCGCCGCCCGTGCCGCCGAGGATCTCCGCCGGCAGTCGGGGCGTAGGCAGACCGGCCGCCAGCTCCGGGCAGTGGATCACCAGCCTCCCCGCCTGCTGCCAGCGGGACAGCGTCGCCGCCAGCTGTGCCTTCTCGCTACCGTTATACCGCACCTGGAATCCCATCAGGCAGGCGCTGACCAAAAGCTTATTTTTCATTCTCTCTCCCTTACGCGCTTTTTCCAGTATACCTCACCCGTCGGCCACGGCGGTGGGGTGAAAATAAGGATTGTGTTCCACAGGAGGGATCGCTATTCTGACGTGCCTTGTGCTGTCCGTCTCGTCCAGACATAAGGAACCTGCTATGAAAACTCCTTTACGCCTCGCCCTTGTCGGCGATTATCACCCCGATATTGTTGCCCATCAGGCCATTCCCCTGGCGATAGACGATGCCGCCGCCGTGCTGGAGCAGCCGGTGAAATATGACTGGCTCGCCACCCCATCGATCGCCTCCGGCGAGGCGCTGGCGGAGTACGATGCCATCTGGGTCGTTCCCGGCAGCCCGTATCGTCACCCGGAAGGCGCGTTTACCGCGATCCGCTATGCCCGGGTAAACAGCATTCCTTTCCTCGGCACCTGCGGCGGCTTTCAGCACGCGGTGATTGAATACGCCCGCAACGTGCTCGGCTGGCAGGACGCCGGACATGCGGAAACCGACAGCGAAGGGCGGATGGTGATCGCTCCCCTCAGCTGCTCGCTGGTGGAGACCTCTGCCGTCGTCGAGCTGCGGGCGAATACGCTGATTGCCCGCGCCTATGGCCGGGAGAGCATTGAAGAGGGCTACCACTGCCGGTACGGCGTGAGCAGCGCGTTTGCGGCGGAGCTGGAGCAGGGCGATCTGCGCGTCACCGGCTGGGATGAAGAGGGTGAGATCCGCGCCGTCGAGCTGGTGACGCACCCGTTTTTTGTCGCCACCTTGTTCCAGCATGAGCGTCACGCGCTGGACGGGCGTCCCGCGCCGCTGGTGCAGGCGTTTCTCCGCGCCGCGGCACAATAATTCCACCGGCAGCGGGCGCTGCCGGTCATCTTCAGGGGTGAATTTCCCGGTCACGTCCGGCGAGCGCGCCGCAGACCGCCATCACCAGCGAAATCAGCGCCACCGCCAGCAGCGGAATATGCCAGTCGCCATTGGCATCATGGATCCTGCCCATCAGCGGCGGCCCGCAGGCGGCCAGCAGATAGCCGACGCTCTGCGCCATCCCTGACAGCGCCGCGGCCTGATGCGCCGAGCTGGCGCGCAGGCCGATAAACGTCAGGCCGAGGATCATGGTGGCTCCGGAGCCAAAGCCGAACAGCAGCGTCCAGCCGATCGCCAGCTCAGGCAACAGCCACAGCCCGGCGGCGCTGATGGCGCACATCAGGGCGACCAGCACCGCGATCCCGCGCTGGTCGCGCAGCCGATGCAGGATCAGCGGTATCGCCAGGCCGGGCGCGGCGGTCGCCAGCTGCAGCAGGCCATGCAGCGAGCCGGCCTGCGCTTCGCTATAGCCCATACTCTGCAGAATCGACGGCAGCCAGCCGATAATCACGTAATAGACCAGCGAGTTGATGCCGAGGAACAGCGTCACCTGCCAGGCCAGCGCCGACCGCCAGATCCCCCGGTTATGCATAGCGCCTGAGCCGGTCAATGGCGTCTCCGCCCGGCGCCGGGACTGCGGCAGCCAGCTGAGGAGCGCCAGTAGCGGGAAGACCATCAGCAGCAGCAGCGCCCCGCGCCAGCCGAATCCGGCCATCGCCACGGGGACCACCAGCGCCGAACCAAGCGCCGCCGCGCCGCCCATCGTCAGGGAATAGGCGCCGGTCATCCGCGCGACATGTTGCGAGAAATCCCGTTTAATCAGCCCGGGCAGCAGCACGTTACCCAGCGCAATGCCGCAGCCGATTACCGCCGTGCCGATAAACAGCAGCGCAGCGGAGGGCAGGGAGCGCAGGGCAATGCCGGCGCAGATCAGCAGCATCGCCAGCAGCAGGCTGCGTTCCATGCCGAACCGGCGGGCAACCCCTGCCGCCAGCGGCGAGACAAGGCCAAAGGCCAGCAGCGGCAGGGTAGTGAGCAGCCCGGTCTGCGCGGTGGTCAGGCCATAGTCGCTACGAATCGCGTCCAGCAGCGGCGCCGCGCCGGTAAAGACCACGCGCAGGGTGGTGGCGATGAGCAGGATACCGGCAATCAGCAGCGCGGGGCGGCGGCCGGTAGAGGAGATCACAGAAGACATATCATTCTCAAGGTAACTAACGAGGGGGGTTACGATAGCGGCTTTGTCCCTCGTTTAAATCAAGCTAAAATGACAGATTATCGCTAATATCGGACAATATGATGATTGGACTGGGGCTGGATGGCTATGAACCGGACAGTGGCCACGAATCGGCCATTGCCTTTCGTATCCGGGTGGTGGAGGCGGAGCAGTATATTCCGGCGCATTCCCACCGTAAGGGGCAGCTGATCCTTGCCCTGCACGGCGCCTTGACCTGCGAGGTGGAGAACGCAATGTGGATGGTGCCGCCGCAGTATGCGGTGTGGGTTCCGGGGCAGCTGTCCCACAGTAACCGCGCTACCCCCGGCGCCCAGGTATGCTTCCTGTTCATCGAGCCGGGCGCCGCGCCGATGCCGGATCGCTGCTGTACGTTAAAGATTTCCCCGCTGGTGCGAGAGCTGATCCTTACTCTGGCGGAGCGCGGCGGAGAGTCGCTGGCCGCCCCCGCCACGGCCCGGCTGGTGCAGGTTCTGTTTGATGAGCTACCCCGCCAGCCGCAGGAGCACCTGCAGCTGCCGGTATCAAACCACCCGAAAATTCGTCAAATGGTGACGATGATGGCCGAGGATCCGGCGCGCTGGCAGACCCTGAGCCAGTGGGCGGCGGTGTTTGCGATGAGCGAGCGGAATCTGGCCCGCCTGGTAGTGCGCGAAACGGGGCTGAGCTTTCGCCGCTGGCGCCATCAGCTGCAGCTGATCCTCGCGCTGCAGCTGCTGATCCGCGGGCAGACGGTGCAGCAGACGGCTCAGGCGCTGGGCTACGATTCCACCACCGCCTTCATCACCATGTTTAAAAAAGGGCTCGGGCAGACACCGGGCCGCTATCACGGTAGCCTGGCTACGACTTCCCAATAAACAATGAGATGATCCCGGCGGCAATCAGCGGCCCGACCGGGACGCCGCGAAACAGGGCGACGCCGAGTACTGTACCGACCAGCAGTCCGGCCACCAGATGCGGCTGGGAGCCCATCAGGGAGACGCCGCGCCCGCCGAGCCACGAAACAAACACCCCGACCGCAATCGCCAGCAGCGATTTCCAGTTCATAAAGGAGTGGATCAGCGTCGAGGGCGGCAGCGTGCCGCTGGCGATAGGCGCCATCACGCCGATGGTCAGAATAATGATCCCGACGGTCAGTCCCTGTTTCTCAACCCAGGGAAAGAAGGCGTTCAGCGGCGTGACGCGCACGATAATCAGCACGAGGATGGAGATCGCCACGGTGGTGTTATGACTGATAAAGCCGAGCGCCGCCAGACCCAGCAGGATCAACAGGGTGGTATCAAACATGTACAGAGGTCCTTGCCAAAATAAGAATGCCAAAAATATCCCGCTTACTCTACGCATCGTGGCGTGAATAAACAGGATTTTTACGCCATGCGGCGGAAATCTGGGCGGATGCCCGGTTAGCTAAGACGGCGAAAGGTCGCGATCTCTGGTCGGGCGATATGTAAATAGTCTTCGGTGTCGAGAATGATCGACCGGTCCAGGCGCCCGGCGTTAAAGGCGATTTGTGGAAAGCGTTCAAACAGCAGCGGGTCCGCCACCAGCCGCAGCGCCGGATGGAAACTGAAGGGGGGAATGGCGCCGAACACGCAGGCGGTGAGGGCCTCCACCTCCGCCGGGCTGGCCAGCGAGGCTTTGCTGCCGCCGATATGCCGGGCCAGGCTGGCGAGGTCGGCCTGCCGATCGGCGGCGAGGATCGCCAGCACATGCTGGTTGACGCCGTTTCCTTTCACTTTACAGACTAACGCTTTCGCGCCCTGGCCAAGCGCGGTGCCGCGGATTGCCGAGACGGCTTCGCACTGACCGACCGCCTCGTGCGCCATCACCCGGTAGCGGGCCCGGTGCTCATCGAGCAGCGCGCACAGCCGCTGGTGGATATTACCTTCTACTGCTTCAAGCATAGCGTCCTCCTGACATCATAAAGCAGCCAGCTTAGCGCTGTTGCGCCGGCCTGCCAACGGTGGGCCGGGAAATTCACCATTCGCTCATTATTACTTCACAGTGCTGTGGTGCAATCTCGCAGGCGCAGATGAGTTTTGTAAATAAAAAAAAGAATGATTTTCATTTTCAATCGAACTTTTTTTATTTCGCTCAGTCTCTATCGGACGACACAGAATATTAATAATTGCCGTAATGAGGTTAGGATGATGCACGATGCAACCATGCAGGGTTCCCCACGCAAGAAATTTAATAAAATAAGGGAGCTCAACAGACGGCGAAATTACTTTACTAAGAAAGTACGTAATGCCCTGCGGGTGGGGGTGGCGAAAGCGCTCTGGGATCGCCGACGCCGTCAGCCGGTAGATTTGTCGTCTGCGAAAACCGTCCTGTTGATGCGCAATGAGGGGGCGGTCGGCGATGTAGTGGTGGATTCCGCGCTGGTGAAATGCCTGCATCAGTCAGGCTATATCGTTGATTTTTTGCTGACGACCTCTAACAGCCAGGTGATGCGTTATAACCCGCGGATCCGCCATATCTATGAAGCTGACCCGGTCACGTCCGCCGATTTTTTGCGTAAATTTAATCATAACGTTCCTCGCGACGTTATTAATGAACTGGCTAATAATAAGTACGATATTATTATTGACCCTTCGCTGTTCGATATTCCCGTGCATCGCCTGCGGCTTTTCCGACAAATAAAAGCCAAATCAGTGCTCGGGTTTAATAAATGGCCATCGATTAAGCACTACTCCCACTCTTTTGATTTTGACTGCCAGCGCTGGCACGTGACGAAAACGTTCGAGCTGATCGCCGATTATCTCCAACTGGACACCCGCGGGCTGGACGCTTACGACCTGGCGGTGCCCGGGCCGATTATGCAGGAGGTGGCGCAGTATCTGGCGTCGCTAAGCGGAAAAGCGGTGGTGATTAATATTTTTGCCGGCCATGCCGACCGCAGTCTCTCGCAGACGCAGCTGGCGGAACTGCTCGACAAACTGCTGGCCCGCCACCCGGGGAGCGCGGTTATTCTGCTCGATCACCGGCGCGAGATCCGCATCCCGCTGCCGCCGGAGGTGGTGATTAACCCATTTAACACGTTACACCATGCGATGGCGCTGATCGCCCAGGCGGAGCTGATTATCTCCCCGGACACCTCGGTGGTGCACATGGCGGCGGCGTGGAACAAACCGCTGATCGCGGTCTATAAGGACGTTCTGCTTAATAACCGGCTGTGGGCCCCGGGCTATGACAACGCCAGGCAGATCATTGTTAAATGCGGGAAGGTCCATCAGCATCGCGGGCTAGTGGATAGAATTATAGCGGCGCTACCGGAGACGCTGTGAGGCGATGAGGGGAGACAGGTAGGGCTCACCTGCTGGCCGTATGCAAGAGCCAGCAGGTGAGCGAAGGTTGCATTGCCAGTCTGCAACCGCCGCTATTGTACTGTTGCCCGCGGCTCTGCCACATCCGGGAAAGCTCTTAAAGAGGTGGTCGCCGCGACTGACGGGCGGGATCACTCTTCAGTGAGCCACATATCCGCCTCTTCAAACATCTCCTGCACCGTGCGGCTGATCAGCTCTTTTTCATGCTTGCTGGCGTCGGTGTTGATCGCCGGCAGCGTCATCATCGGCTTCACCCGCACTTCCGCCTCCGGGAAAATGCGCTGCATGCGTTTGGTCAGCTCGTTAAGAATGGCCTCTCTGGCGCCCGGCAGCCCGGCAAAATTGCGCTTGTCATAAATCAGTTCCACAAACATCTTCTGTCCTCTGTATGCTGATCGCGGGCGATAGTTTTACTGTATTAATGTACAGTGTCAAGCGAATGCCGCGGCGCTGCGCATCTACCACCTCGCGCGGCGGGCGGGCTGCGCGCAAAAGCAGCAAACGGTTCGCTGGCGCTGAAGAAGACCCCTATTGACATCAAGGAGTTATTTCAGTGCTGGCGATTGATAGCTGGAGCCGATATTGACCGGTAAAATTGGCAAAACTACTGTATATATATTCAGTATTGTGTGGTGGGTTGAAAAATGAACGTTTACACGCCGGTTGAGCTACGTCAGATTGTCTCCTTTCCCTTTTTTGCCGACCTGGTGCAGTGCGGCTTTCCCAGCCCGGCTCAGGACTATGTTGAAAAGCGAATCGACCTCAACGAGCTGCTGGTGCAGCATCCCAGCGCGACCTATTTTGTCAAAGCCGCTGGCGACAGCATGATCGATGCCGGCATTGACGAAGGCGATTTGCTGGTGGTGGACAGCGCGCGTAAAGCGGAGCATGGCGATATCGTGATTGCCGCCGTCGGCGGCGAGTTTACGGTAAAGAAGCTGCAGCTTCTGCCGCGGGTGCAGCTTAACCCGATGAACCCGACCTATTCACCCATCGTGGTCGGCCGCGAGGAGACGCTCGATATTTTCGGCGTCGTAACCTACATCATCAAGGCGGCGGGCTGATCATGTTCGCGCATTGTGATGTGAACGCCTTCTATGCCAGCTGTCAGACCGCCTTCCGGCCAGACCTGAAGGGGCGGCCGGTGGTGGTGCTGTCGAATAACGACGGCTGCGTGATCGCCCGCTCGGCGGAGGCGAAGCCGTTTGTGAAAATGGGCGAACCCTACTTTAAGCAGAAGGCTGCGTTTCTTCGCCACGGCGTCGTGGCGTTTAGCAGTAATTATGAGCTGTATGCCGACATGTCCAGCCGGGTCATGGCCACCCTGGAAGAGCTCACCCCGCGCTGCGAAATTTACAGTATCGATGAGGCCTTTTGCGATGTCAGCGGTGTGCGTCATTGCAGAGATCTGACCGATTTTGGCCGCGAAATCCGCGCCACGGTGCTGCAGCGTACCCATCTGACGCTGGGCGTTGGCATCGCCCAGACCAAAACCCTGGCGAAGCTGGCCAACCACGCGGCGAAGCAGTGGCCGCGGCAGACGGGCGGGGTAGTGGACTTGTCCTGCCCGCAGCGGCAGCGAAAGCTGATGGCGCTGCTGCCGGTGAGCGAGGTCTGGGGCATCGGGCGGCGGATCGGCAAAAAGCTTGAAGCGATGGGGATCGGCACGGTACTCCAGCTGGCGGAGAGCGATATCCGCTTTATCCGCAAGCACTTCACGGTGGTGCTCGAACGAACGGTACGGGAGCTGCGCGGCGAGCCTTGCCTGGCGCTGGAGGAATTTGCCCCCGCTAAGCAGGAAATTATCTGCAGCCGCTCGTTCGGGGATCGGATTACGGCCTATGAGGATATGCGCCAGGCGATCTGCAGCTATGCCGCGCGGGCAGCAGAAAAGCTGCGCGGTGAGCATCAGTACTGCCGGTTCGTCTCCGCCTTTGTCAAAACCAGCCCCTTCGCGCTGAATGAACCCTATTACGGCAACAGCGCCTCGCTAAAGCTGCTGACGCCGACCCAGGACTCCCGGGATATTATCGCCGCGGCGACGAGCTGTCTGGATGCCATCTGGAAAGCGGGGCATCGCTATCAGAAGGCCGGCGTGATGCTCGGCGATTTCTACAGCCAGGGCGTCGCCCAGCTGAATCTGTTCGACGAGCTTGCTCCGCGGCACAACAGCGCCAGACTGATGCAGGTTCTCGACCAGCTGAATGCGAAAAACGGCAGGGGGGCGCTCTATTTTGCCGGCCAGGGGATCCAGCAGCAGTGGCAGATGAAGCGGGAGATGCTCTCGCCGCGCTACACCACGCGATACGGGGACCTGCTCCGCGTCAGATAACGCGCGCTATCCCTGCACCGCGGCCGGAAAAACCGCCGCCAGCCAGTCAATAAAGACGCGGAGCCGGGGCGGGACGTGCCGGTGCCGGGCATAGACAACGTGAAAAGGATAGGGGGCCGGGCGCCAGGCGCTGAGGATCTCCACCAGTTCGCCGCTCGCCAGCGCCGGTTTCAGCGAATAGGTAAAGGTCTGCACAATGCCTAAGCCCGCCTCGCCGGCGGCAATATGCGCGTTGCTCTCATTGATGCCGAGATGGGGCTCTGTCTTCAGCTCGGTGCTGACGCCGTGACGCGTAAAGCGAAACGGAAACGCTCTGCCGCTGGCCGGCGACAGATAGCTGATGAGCCGGTGGCCATGATGTAGTTCATCCGGCGAGGCGGGGGTGCCGTAGCGCTGAAGATAGCCCGGGGTGGCGCAGGTGACCAGCGTCGCCTCGCCGATTTTACGGGCGATCAGCGTCGAGTCTTCCATCGGACCGCCGCGGATGGCGCAGTCAATATTGCCGCTGATGAGGTCCGCGGGCTTATCGGCCACCTGCAAATCGATACGGATATCCGGCCAGGAGGTCATAAAGTCCGCCAGCAGCGGGATCAGCACATCGCACGCGGTCGACCCGCCGATGGCGATCCGTAGATGGCCCTTCGGCTTATTGCGGGCGGTATTGAAAGACGCGTCGATCTCTTCCAGGTCTTCCAGCAGACAGCGGGCTTTTTCATAGTACTCCCGTCCTTCCGGCGTCACGGTAATACGCCGCGTGGTGCGCTGCAGGAGGGAAACCCCAAGATGCGCTTCCAGTTGCTGAATGGTTTTGCTGAGGGTGGCGTTGGGCATATTCAGCGAGTCCGCGGCGCGGGTAAAGCTGCCGGCTTCGACAACGCGAGTGAAGGCTTTGAGAGCTGAAAACCGGTCCATTATTCGCTTTATCTTGGTTACTGGAGGTCATTATCCACCGAGGGGAAGAGTGTTTTTCAGATTAGGCCATTTTTCCGCCTCGCCGGGACGATTACAGTGCTTTCCATACCCGGCGGGGCGCGTTCGCGAGCCTGGCCTGTTTATACTCTAACCAAGGAAATGCACCATGAGCAAAAAACTTGCGGATAAAGTGGCGTTAGTCACCGGCGGCAGCGCCGGGATTGGCCTGGCGTCGGCGAAAGCACTGGCGGAGCAGGGCGCGAAGGTGTACATCACCGGCCGCCGTCAGGAGGAGCTGGATGCGGCGGTAAGATTCATCGGGCCCGCCGCCCGCGGGATCCGCGCCGACGCCGCCGTGTTAAGCGACCTTGACGCGGTATTTGCGACCATTGCCGAAGAGTCCGGCCGGCTGGATGTGCTGTTCGCCAATGCCGGCGGCGGAGACATGCTGCCGCTGAGCGCCATCACCGAAGCGCACGTCGACCGGATTTTCGCCACCAACGTGCGCGGGGTGGTGTTCACCGTGCAAAAAGCGCTGCCGCTGCTCGCCGATGGCGCCTCGGTGATTTTGACCGGCTCTACGGCGGCGGTAAAAGGGACGGCTAACTTCAGCATCTATAGCGCCAGTAAGGCCGCGGTACGCAGCCTGGCGCGCTCCTGGGCGCTGGAGGTTAGCGACCGCGGGATCCGCATCAATGTGGTCAGCCCGGGGCCGGTACGTACCCCGGGTCTGGGAGGGCTGGTGGCGGAGGCGGACCGCCAGGGCTTGTTCGATGCTCTGGCGGCCGGCGTACCGCTCGGGCGGCTGGGCGAGCCGGAGGAGATTGGCCGGACGGTGGTATTTTTAGCGTCGGATGAGTCGAGCTTTATTAACGCCGCGGAGATCTATGTCGACGGCGGGCTGGCGCAAATCTAAGCGCCTGCCGTCGCCGCACCGATCTGACCGGGCAGAGGCGCTTTCAGCAGGGCGATCAGCAGCGTACTGCCCACCATGATCCCCGCCGCCAGCCACACCATTCCCGACAGGCCAGCTGAGGCGATCAGCTGGCCGCCGACAAACGCCCCGGTGCCGATGGCGGCATTAAAAATGGCCACATAAATGGCTGACGCCGGCTGGGCGACCGCGCCCGCGCTGCGTAGCAGCCAGGTCTGTAAGCCGACGAACACAATCGCGATGCCGGCGCCCCACAGGGCTAACAGTAGCCCGCTAAAACAGAACGGCAGTGGCGCAAGACGGGCGGCGCCAAGGAGCGCCAGCGCGCCCCCGCTCAGCAGCAGCGCAGCGAAAATCAGCCCCTTCAGATGATGATCGATAAGCTTACCCGCGATAACGTTACCCAGCAGCCCGGAAACCCCTGACAGCAGCAGCAGGCCGGAGAGGGCGGTCGCCGGGACTCCCTGCAGATTTATCAGCAGCGGTTCAATGTAGGTGAAGGCGGCAAAGTGAGCGGTAATGATGCAGGCCGTGGCGCCATACAGGCCACCGAGCAGCGGATTGCGGAAGATATCGCGATAAACACGCAGCCTGACGGGGGCTGGGGCGGCCAGCGGGGGCAGCGTCGAGCACAGCACAGCAGCGGCGGCTAGTGACAGCAAGGCCATCGACATAAACGCGAGTCGCCAGCCCGCCAGGGTGGCGATAAAGCTCGCCAGCGGCACCCCCACTACGCTTGCCGCTGACACGCCGCCAAAAATGATCGCCGTGGCCAGCCCCAGCCGGTGCGGCGGCACCAGCTGCGCGGCGACAATGCCAATTAAGGCCCAGAAGGCGCCATGCGCCAGGGCGCCAATCATGCGGGCGCTCATCAGGGCGAACATCGAATAAGACCGGGTTGCGGCGAGGCAGGAAAACGCGAGGATCAGCATCAGCCCGACCAGCAGCGCCTTGCGGGAAATACGCGCCGGCATTGCGCCGGAAAGCAGAGCCGCCAGGGCGCCTACCCAGCCATAGGCGGTGACGGCGAGGCCCACGCCGGATTCCGTCTGGTGAAAATCCGCCGCCAGGGCGTTGAGCATGCCCACCGGCGCCAGTTCGCTGGTGACGATCGAAAAGGCGCAGATCCCGAGCGCAACGACGGCAATCCAGACGCGCGCCGGCGCCGGGTGGAGGGGTAAAGCAATCTCTTTCATATCAGGCGTATCCTTAGGAAAGGAGCGTTCCGCGCGGTGCACGGACGTTCAGGTGAGGAGAGAGCAGGCGATCGGATGGCCTGGTTGTCTCCGCGAATGGCGTGCAGTATCATCCCTGCGAAACTGATAAAAAAGAGCGGAAAACGGAGAGCCGTTTTCCATAAATGGAAAATAGATGACCGCAGAATTTCACTGGGATGATGCGCGCATATTCCTCGCCATCGCCCGGGCGGGAACGCTGAGCGGCGCCGCCGACAAGATGAACATGGGGATTGCCACGGTCTCCCGCCGGCTGGATCGGCTGGAGCAGGCGTTGAACGTTCCGCTCTTCAGCCGCCATCAGAGCGGCTACCGCCTGACCGACGATGGCGAAGCCCTGCTCGCGCGGGCGGAGGCGCTGGAATACGCTGGCCTGGCGTTCGGCGAAGCGGCGCAACTGCAGGGGCATGTCGCCGGGGTTGTCCGTCTGGCCACCTCGGATAACCTGGCCACGCATTTTATTCTGCCCTCCCTGAAAGGGCTCCTGGACCATTATCCCGAGCTGCGGGTGGAGGTGCTGAGCGGCGTGCAGCCGGTGAACCTGCACCGTCGGGATGCCGATCTGGCGATCCGCATGGTCAAGCCTGAGGCCGGGCATCTGACGTTAAAGCGGCTGGGGACGGTGGGGTTTGGCGTCTATGGCGCCGCCGACTGTCTGGCCGGGGCGGACGGCCTGTCGCTGAGCGAGGCGGACTTTGTGGGGTGGCCGGAAACTCACCAGCACCTGCCGGCCGCCCAATGGATCACGCGCACCCTGCGCGGCCGGCCGTGTAAAGTCGAAGCCAATACGCTCGTGGCCCAGGTTTCCGCAGTATCCGCGGGACTCGGATTGGGCGTCCTGCCGCACTTTATGGCGCGGGCCAGCGGCCTGCAGTGCCTGCAGCCGGAGATCGGCGCGGATCAGACCCTCTGGCTGGTGATGCATTCTGACCTGGCCGGATCCAGACGCGTGCGGGTTCTCGCCGACCATCTCATCGCTCTCTTTGCGGACCATCAAGATCGGCTGGCGATGCCCTGAAGGGGCGCGGCTTGGGCGTGTATCGATAAGACTGCCCGAGGCTGACGAGCCACGATTTTTTCCGCGCCAGCTAACAGTGATACTCGCCGCGCAATATTCGGCCCAATGCTGCCCCGCAGTCGGAAATACTGCAGAGTGAGAGGATATCCCCGTCCGGCAAAATAATTTTGTGTTGTGGCCAGCGCGGCATTGTTGCGCTCCCCCAGAAATGCCTGTCGATGTTAGGGTGAGACGTTTATCACCACAGGAGAACGCAAATGATTGTCAGGACCTGGCACGGCTGTGTGCCATTGCAACATGCTGAGGGGTTTGCCCGCCACCTCGAGCGGACCGGCGTGGAACACGCTCAGAGCATCGCCGGCAACCGGGGGGCGCTGGTGCGCCAGGAAAACCAGGGCGAATGGGCGCATTTCTTTCTTGCCACCTACTGGCAGGATCTCGCGGCGGTCAAAGCCTTCGCTGGCGAAGACTATCACGTCGCGGTCACCTATCCGGACGACGACGCATTCGAACTCCTCTCCGACCCCTATGTGTTTCAGCATGAAGTCGAGGTCGTGTCGCCGCTGTAGGCTGATGACCGGGCAGGTGGAAGATTGGCCAGCAGCAGGCGGTTGCTGGCCGCGTGAGAGCGACGTCTACCTTGTATGGGCAGCCAGCCGCCGCTGGGTGAACGTGGCATGATGGGAACACTCAGCGCGTGAGGGCCGCGACAATGGAGGCTTCCATTTTCTCCGGCGTCGTGAACGGCGCAAAACGCGTGAGGGGTGTGCCGTCGCGACCGATGAGGAACTTGGTGAAATTCCACTTGATCCGTCCGCCGAGCACGCCGGGCAACGCTTGTTTCAGATAACGAAACAGCGGGTGTGCGGCGGGGCCGTTGACGTCCACTTTCTCAAACATCGGGAAGCTCACGCCGTAGTTAACGTGACAAGTCTGCTCGATTTCATCCGCACCGCCGGGTTCCTGCTTACCAAACTGGTTGCACGGGAAACCAAGCATTACCAGCCCCTGAGCCGCGTACTTTTTGTAGAGCGCTTCCAGGCCAGCGTATTGCGGTGTGAAGCCACAATGGCTGGCCGTATTCACCACCAGAACCACCTTGCCAGCATAGTCAGCCATGGAGAGGGGCTGGCCGCGCAGGCGGGTAGCCGTCAATTGATAAAAAGGGGTCATAGCAGGCTCCTGAGAGTAGAAACAGTTCAACGCTGACGATCGCGCGAATGTTTGAAGCAGATTAGGCAGTTATGATACACAGGGTTAGGGATTTGTACCTGGAGTGTTAAAAAAACGCCAGATGTCATAGAGAAAATCGCGAACAGGAACGGCTGAAAATGATGAAATATGTCTTATCGCTGGTGGTGGTGGCGATACTCGCAGGATGTACCAGCACGCCAAACTTGCCGCCTCGGGATACCATTGTGGCGATGAAACCCACAGAGTCCGGTATTGTCGCCAGCTCAGCGAAATACAGTTACCGCTTTGTCCGTGACGGTGTGCCTCAGGAATATCAGCGTTATAAGACCTTTTATGAACGCTTTCACCAACAGGCTTCCGGCGTGCGGGTTAACTTTGTCGTGGTACAACATGAGGTGACGGCGGAATATCTGGTGGTGATGGATCAGCGCAAACTGGATGCCGGGCAGCATAGCGAGCTGGTGAATCAGTATCATGCGGTGCAAATTGATAACGATCGCCTCGGGGTGTTGTTTAAAGCGACAGGATTTTGGACTGCATCGGACGCGTCAGATCTGGCCGCCGCCTACCAGTTAGCGCACCCCGTTGTGGTATCAATCAATGATAAGACCAAAACGATTAGCTCGCTTGGCGCCGTTGCCCTGGCCCCGTTGTTTCCGTTTTACATGATGTATGGATGTGCCACCGGGCCTTGTGTCTGAGGAAAACAGCCAGCAAGTCACTCGACTCACTGGCTGAGTATTTAATTAAGCTTCACTTTTAGATGACTGCTTGTGAAACAGTTCGCGGAATACCGGGTAGATATCCTCCTGGTCGCGAATATGCTGCATGGCGAAATTATCAAAGGTCGCCTGCAGGTGTTCATACTCGCGCCACAGGGTCTGATGCGCCCGGCGGGTAATTTCGATATAGCTGTAATAACGCACCACCGGCAGAATTTTCTTCGCCAGCAGTTCGTGGCACAGCGGGGAGTCATCGGCCCAGTTGTCGCCATCCGACGCCTGGGCGGCGTAGATGTTCCACTGCGCCGGATCATAGCGGGCCTGCACTACTTCATCCATCAGCTTCAGGGCGCTGGAGACAATGGTGCCGCCGGTTTCCTGAGAATAGAAAAATTCGTGCTCATCCACCTCTTTTGCCTGGGTATGGTGGCGGATATAGACCACGTCGACGTTTTTATAAGTCCGGCTGAGGAACAGATACAGCAGGATATAAAAGCGCTTGGCCATGTCTTTGGTGGCCTGGTCCATCGAGCCTGAGACGTCCATCAGACAGAACATCACCGCCTGGCTGGAAGGCTCCGGCCGTTTTTCGTAATTTTTGTAGCGTAAATCAAAGGTGTCGATAAACGGCACCCGCTCTATTTTAGCCCGCAGTTCGGCAATCTCTTTGCGCAGGCGCTCCTCCTCCAGCAGCTGCACCGGTTCGCTGCGGCTGATGGCTTCCAGATCCTCCTCCAGGGCGCGCAGTTCACGACGCTTGCCGGCGGTCATCGCCGTACGGCGGGCCAGCGAGTTCTGCAGTGAACGTACCACGCTGATGTTGGCTGGCACCCCATTGGAGGTAAAACCCGCGCGATGGGTTTTAAACTCGTTCAGCTGCCGGTGCTGGTTTTTCTTCAGGTTCGGCAGGGCCAGATCTTCAAATAACAGATCCAGGTATTCATCTTTCGAGATCTGGAAGACAAACTCATCCTTTCCTTCACCATCGGCGCTGGCTTGCCCCTGACCGCTACCGCCGCCGCCGCCACCGCCCTGCGGGCGCTCAATGCGGTCGTTTTGCACAAAATGGTCGTTGCCCGGGTGGACGCGGTTGCGCAGGCCGCCGCGACCCTGATGAAACATCGGCTCGTTGATATCGTCCGTCGGGATCGAGACGGATTCTCCGCTCTCAATATCGGTCACCGAGCGCTTGTTGATGGCCTCGGAGATCGACTGTTTAATCTGCGCCTTATAACGGCGCAAAAAGCGCTGGCGGTTGACGGCGCTTTTGTTTTTCCCGTTCAGGCGTCGGTCTATGAACCAGGTCATATGCCCTCCTGTACTGCATTAGCCAACTTTACTTATCATCATTCAGCTGCAGTTGACCCGGCGGCGTGCCGCCGGGTTGGACGCATCAGGACGATTTACGAACCCGCAGGTACCACTCGCACAGCAGGCGAACCTGTTTGCGGGTGTAGCCTTTCTCCATCATGCGGTCGACAAAGTCGTCATGTTTTTTCTGCTCATCGGTTGAGGTTTTGGCATTAAACGAAATGACCGGCAACAGCTCTTCGGTATTGGAGAACATTTTCTTCTCAATAACCGTGCGCAGTTTCTCATAGCTGGTCCAGTTCGGATTACGTCCGCTGTTGTTGGCTCTGGCGCGCAGCACAAAGTTGACGATTTCGTTACGGAAGTCTTTCGGGTTGCTAATCCCGGCTGGCTTCTCAATTTTCTCCAGCTCGGCATTCAACGATTCACGGTCAAACAGCTGCCCGGTGTCCGGATCGCGGTATTCCTGATCCTGGATCCAGAAGTCAGCGTAGGTGACATAGCGATCGAAAATGTTCTGCCCATACTCGGAGTAGGATTCCAGATAAGCGGTCTGGATCTCTTTGCCGATAAACTCGGCGTATTTCGGGATCAGATAGCCTTTGAGGAATTCCAGATAGCGCTCGGCCTGCTCCTGTGGGAACTGTTCGCGCTCAATCTGCTGCTCCAGCACATAGAACAGATGCACCGGGTTAGCGGCCACCTCGACGTGGTCGAAGTTAAATACCCGAGACAGGATCTTAAAGGCAAAGCGGGTGGAGAGCCCGTTCATCCCTTCATCAACCCCGGCGTAATCGCGATACTCCTGATAGGACTTCGCTTTCGGGTCGGTATCTTTCAGACTTTCGCCGTCATAGACCCGCATCTTCGAGTAGATGCTCGAGTTTTCCGGCTCTTTAAGGCGCGACAGAATCGAAAAGCGCGCCAGGGTTTCCAGGGTGCCCGGGGCGCAGGGCGCATGGGTCAGCTCACTGTTGTTGAGCAGTTTTTCATAAATGCGGATCTCTTCGGAGATACGCAGGCAATAAGGCACCTTGACGATATAGACGCGGTCGAGGAAGGCCTCATTGTTCTTGTTATTACGGAAGGTCACCCATTCCGATTCGTTGGAGTGAGCAAGGATGATCCCGTTAAACGGCAGGGCGGAGATCCCTTCGGTGCCGTTATAGTTACCTTCCTGGGTGGCGGTCAGCAGCGGATGCAGCACCTTAATCGGCGCTTTAAACATCTCGACGAACTCCATAATCCCCTGGTTGGCGCGGCACAGCGCACCGGAGTAGCCGTAGGCGTCCGGGTCGTTCTGCGCATAGTGTTCCAGCTTACGGATATCCACCTTACCGACCAGCGCTGAAATATCCTGGTTGTTTTCATCACCCGGTTCGGTTTTGGCGATGGCAACCTGCTCGAGAATCGATGGCCAGACTTTAACCACGCGGAATTTAGTGATATCGCCGCCAAACTCGTGCAGGCGCTTGGCCGCCCACGGCGACATAATGGTGCCGAGATAGCGGGTCGGGATGCCATACTCTTTCTGGAGGATCTGCGCATCTTCCTGCGGATTGAACAGGCACAGCGGGTGATCGTTGACCGGACTGCGTTCGCCGTTGGCGCTCAGCACATAGATGGGCACGCGCTGCATCAGCGCTTTCAGCCGTTCAGCCAGCGACGATTTACCACCGCCCACCGGCCCCAGCAGATAGAGGATCTGTTTCTTCTCTTCCAGCCCCTGGGCGGCATGCTTGAGGTAGGAAACGATCTGCTCAATGGCGTCTTCCATACCGTAAAACTCTTCAAATGCCGGATAGCGTGCGATAACCCGGTTTGAAAAGAGACGGGATAGCCGCGGCTCGAGAGCCGTATCAACCATGACGGGTTCACCAATGGCCATCAACAGACGTTCTGCCGCATTGGCATAGGCACTGCGATCTTGCCGGCAGATGGTAAGAAACTCCTGCAGTGTGAACTCTTCGTCCTTGGCAGCTTCGTAGCGCTGGCGATAGTGATCGAATATATTCATGGCATGCCGTCCTTTCGTTTTTTAGCACAGGTTGAGAGCCGTTCATATGAATAGTGGGGGCCCCCGGAAGACATAAGCTGAACATCGCTCTCCTGGTATCCAGCAACCCTTATGCCAGGTTGCGGGTGGGGTAGCGTGAATGTGCCCGGCAATTACACCTTCTAAATTTAAGCGTAGATGCATTTAGAAATCTTGCATGGCGCAGAAAATCAATTTCAATGACATATCAATAACTCATCCTGAACATGACGCTTTTTGATTCGTTGGGACGCAAAGTTGTCATCGGGCTGTCACCGGATGGTAAGAGAAGGGTGGCAAAGTGAACGATTTGTGTCATATCGGGTAAAGAATTTGAGGCATGAGACCTACGACGGTACACTGCACGGGCTGATTATTTGACAACGGGAATATGGATTGTGACTAAAATCAAACTTCTGGCACTCGGCGTGCTGATAGCGACGTCCGCCAGCGCGGCGCATGCCGACGGGAAGTTCACTCTTGGGGCTGGCGTAGGGGTCGTTGAGCATCCGTATAAGCAATATGATGCGGATGTCTATCCGGTGCCGGTCATTAGTTATGAGAGCGAAAACTTCTGGTTCCACGGTCTGGGCGGGGGTTACTACCTGTGGAATGACACCAACGATAAACTGTCGATTACGGCCTACTGGTCGCCAATGTACTTCAAGCCGGGCGACAGCGACAGCGAGCAGATGCGTCGACTGGATAAACGTAAATCGACCGTGATGGCCGGTCTTTCTTATGTCCACAACACGCCCTATGGCTTCCTGCGCACGACGATTGCCGGCGATACGCTGGATAACAGCAACGGTATTAACTGGGATCTCGCCTGGCTGTACCGTTACACCAACGGTAACCTGACGCTGACGCCGGGTATTGGCGTGGAGTGGAACAGCGACAATCAGAACGAATACTACTATGGTGTCTCCCGGCACGAGTCGCGCCGCAGCGGCATGCGCAGCTATGACCCGGACAGTAGCTGGAACCCGTATCTGGAACTGTCGGCTAACTATCGCTTCCTCGGTGACTGGAGCGTTTACGGCGTGGCGCGCTACACGCGTCTGTCGGATGAAATTACCGACAGTCCGATGGTGGATAAATCCTGGAGCGGTCTGATCTCCACCGGGATCACCTACACCTTCTGATTGTGCATTCTTACAGTGCGCTTCATGCATCAAAACAGGGCCTTGCGCCCTGTTTTGCTTTATGGTGGTGCATACGGTTAAGGAGGAGAAGATGGTGAAAAAAACAGTACGCTTCGGCGAGCAGGCGGCAGTGCCGGCCATCGGGCTGGGCACCTGGTATATGGGCGAACATGCGGCGCAGCGTCAGCAGGAAGTGGCTGCACTGCGGGCGGGCATCGACCATGGACTGACGGTGATCGATACGGCGGAAATGTACGCCGACGGCGGGGCGGAGGAAGTGGTGGGCCAGGCGATCCGCGGTCTGCGCGACCGGGTAGTGCTGGTCTCCAAAGTCTATCCCTGGCATGCCGGCAAAGCGGCGATGCACCGCGCCTGTGAAAACAGCCTGCGCCGGCTGCAGACCGACTATCTGGACATGTATCTCCTGCACTGGCGCGGGGATATCCCGCTGCAGGAGACGGTTGAGGCGATGGAGAAGCTGGTGGCCGAGGGCAAGATCCGCCGCTGGGGCGTCTCTAATCTGGACACCGAGGATATGCAGGCGCTGTGGCGGACGGCGGATGGCGAGCACTGTGCAACCAACCAGGTGCTCTACCATCTCGCATCGCGGGGCATTGAATACGATCTCCTGCCCTGGTGCCAGCAGCACAGTCTGCCGGTGATGGCCTACTGCCCGCTGGCGCAGGCGGGGCGCTTACGCGATGGACTTTTTCAGCATAGCGATATCATTAATATGGCTAACGCGCGGGGGATTACGGTAGCGCAACTGCTGCTCGCCTGGGTGATTCGTCATCCGGGAGTGCTGGCGATCCCGAAAGCGGCCAGTATTGAGCATGTGGTGCAGAATGCCGCAGCGCTCGACATCGTCCTTAGTGGGGAAGAGCTCGCGCAGCTGGACCGCCTCTATCCGCCGCCGCAGCGAAAAACCCGGCTGGATATGGTTTAACCCATCGTTCACGGCAAAGAAAAACAAAAGCCCCGTTACCAACGGGGCTTTTGCTATTAGCGTTTTTTCACACTGATGGTTTGCGCCAGGCGAGAGGGCGTCTCTTCGCTGGCTTTCTGCGGCTGGGTTACGCAGCAGGTTTCGACGCAAACGAAGGTTTTGTAGCCATCGTCCGGCATATCGCCCATGCTGACGGACAGCGCCGGGCCCGGGTTCCAGGCCACCACATTGTGCTGATGATGATGCACCACGTCGATAGTGCGGTTTAGCGCGTCGTCATGGATCACGCTGCAGCTGTCGGCGTTGAGATAGACGCGATCGGTGCGGTCCGGGAAGGTCTGCACGCCGTTGCTCAGAACGCCTTCTTCGGCATTGTTCACTTTATCGATATAGCGCTCGCCAAGACCGCTCACCTTCACCGCCGCGATATCGCCGACGTTGAAATAGCTGTGCAGGGCAGAGGTGGTCTCGAATTCACCGTGGGCTTCCAGCTCGATTTCACAGGTCTTGCCCAGCTTAAAGCGGGCATAGAGGGTGAACTCGTGCGGCCAGAGCTTCATGGTTTCAGCGCTGTGCTGGAGCGCAAAGGTCAACATTACGCCGCTGTCGTCTTCGTCATGACCTTCCAGGGTCCATGGCAGATTGCGGGCAAAGCCGTGCGACGGCAGACCTTGCTGCGCAGAAGGACCAAACCAGGGCCAGCAAATCGGCACGCCGCCGCGCAGGGCGACGCCCTGTTTAAACGGGGTGTTGTTGCTCAGCCACAGAACTTCTTCTTCACCGGCGGGTTTCCAGGAGAGCAGGTGCGCCCCCTGCAGCGCCACAGAGGCTTTCACCTGCGGATGGTCGATGACAATCAGCTCCAGGTCGTCCAGCTGGCGACGGGAGATCACGGGAGAAATGGTTTCATTCACCGGGAGAGCAAAAATTTTATTTATCATTGTGCAATCCTATCTCTGCAGACAAAAAAAAGAGCGACCGAAGTCGCTCTTACAGATTACTTTTTCATCTCAACTTATTTGGAGATGTGGGCAATCAGATCCAGAACTTTGTTGGAGTAGCCGGTTTCGTTGTCGTACCAGGAAACCAGTTTCACGAAGTTGTCGTTCAGTGCGATACCCGCTTTAGCATCGAACACGGAAGTGCAAACTTCGCCGTTGAAGTCGGTAGAAACAACGTCGTCTTCGGTGTAACCCAGAACGCCTTTCATAGCGCCTTCAGAAGCGGCTTTGATGGCTTTCTTGATTTCTTCGTAGGACGCTGCTTTTTCCAGACGAACGGTCAGGTCAACAACAGATACGTTCGGAGTCGGAACGCGGAACGCCATACCGGTCAGTTTGCCGTTCAGTTCTGGCAGTACTTTACCTACTGCTTTAGCAGCGCCGGTAGAGGACGGGATGATGTTCTGAGCTGCGCCGCGGCCGCCGCGCCAGTCTTTGTGAGACGGGCCATCAACGGTTTTCTGAGTAG
>ENA-OYXV01000024-OYXV01000024.1-human-gut-metagenome-genome-assembly--contig:-NODE-24-length-72679-cov-10.887599_pt1 | contig 72679 bp, 62 predicted proteins | sample MGYA00244846_ERZ653424 | MGnify/ENA primary metagenome ERZ653424 (study PRJEB26926, sample SAMN06165108) | human gut metagenome | biome: ENVO:00009003; feature: ENVO:2100002; material: ENVO:00002003...
ATTTTTTGCAAAAGTAGCGAGGATCTCTCCCCGCTACAATATGCATTTCGTCGGATGCTTACATTGAAGATATGAGTGGAACTTATTACGACATTATTCAAGATTTCAAGGAATTACTTGTTGATTACCTTGACAATATCTTTGCGATACATAACCACAAGATGAGCCTACAATTACAGGGGATAAATGTTATCTCTCGACCAGGCAACAAATTAGAGAGTTCGACAGCAACAGGATACATCTTGGAAGAATATGCGATAGCCGCATTGAGTGATTACACAAAGCACAAACAGAACTCTAAACTGTTAGTTCTTCCAGCTGAATCCGCACACGCAAGTTATGATTGTTATTGCATATATAAAGGCATAAAGTTCGTTATCAATTTCAAGTGTGCTAAAGGAGTTAACGACGGAGTAGCGGCTATCGGGAAGTTGGTTGAAGATTATTGTAAAAGTGAATCTCTCCCAAAATCTTATGTTGTCGTTAAGATATGCTATGACTTCGATGGAGAAGCAAACGACAGGCATATATCAATTAAGGGCTATGATACTTACGCCCTTGAAGAGGTCGATTTTAGTGCCGGACACAAACAAGATAAACGCAGTTGGTCTGGAACATCAGATCTAAATGCAGGTCGTTTGCAAATAAGTGATTCGTTTAGGAGAAAGCATACTGCTATGCCCGAAAACGTTTCATATGAAAATACTTGCAGACAACTACTGGCAATTAGAGATACGAACCTTGCACGGGATAATCAGGTTCGATAAATCGTTTTTTTGCTACGAGTACTTGTGGGGATAAAATAATAACCTTATATTTACATGGCGATTGGACAATAACGGACAATAGTGAACAAATATAATGTATGGAAGAAATATTAACTGCCCCTTTTTACTCTATCAATGACGTTGCTAAACTTCTTGGATTGTCAATAAAGACCGTCCGAAGATATATTGCAGCAGGTTCATTGCAATCAATCACAATTGGTGGTGTGTATAGGATTCCGAAGCAAGCTTTGGAAGAGTTCATCAATGCGGGACAAGATGAGAAGGCAAAAACGCACTACAATATTTTAGGCGAAATGGTCGAGGAATCTCCGAAGAAGGCCAAGGCAAAGAGAGCTTCTGGAGAACGGAAAGTAAAGACCACAGCCAGACTTGCAAAAGATACGGACGAGATCAATTGGTTTGACATTTCAGGCGAATGGGACAATCCGGAAGAATCAGGCTACACATTCGTCGATTTGTTCTGCGGTGCTGGCGGTTTGAGTAAAGGATTGGAAATGTCTGGTCTCGAAGGTGTGTGTGGTCTTGACTGGTTTAAGGAAGCAGGTATGACCTACCGCAGAAATTTTGCGCATGCTCTTGTCGAAGGCGACATTAAGACCAAAGAGAAGAAAGATGAGTTTTACGCTACCGTCGCAGAAGCTTTACACGGCAGGGAACTTTCAGTAGTAGCTGGCGGTTTCCCTTGTCAGGGATTCAGTATGGCGGGAAACAGAATTGTCGATGACCCTCGAAATTCTCTTTATCTCGAAATGCTTGAAATTGTCAAGACTCTTCAGCCGAGGTATGTCATTTGCGAAAATGTTGTTGGCTTGAGGACGATGCTTGAAGGCAAGGTGGAACAAAAAATCATTCGCGACTTCAAAGAGGCTGGCTATGAAATGAATGTGACTGTCCTACGCGCAGCAGATTATAAAGTTCCGCAGAAGCGCGACCGTGTAATATTCATCGGCAATAGGATTGGAGCGACAAACTACCACCCCAAGCCAATGTTATCTCCAGAAGAGTATATAACCACTGGCGCAACAATAGCTGACTTGATGAAGCATCCTGCCGACCCTGCATTTAATCATGTCCCTACAAGGCATTCGGCTGATATGGAGAAACGACTTCTCGCAGTCCCAGAGGGGCAAAGTCTATATGCAGGATATTCTGACGCATGGAAAAAATGTCCTTGGAACGAAGCGTCCTGCACGATAAAGGAGAATCACGGAGGCGTGAATATCCATCCAAAACTTCCTCGTGTTCTTACCGCAAGAGAAATGGCAAGGCTCCAGTCATTCCCAGATGACTTTATCTTTGAGGGCAAGAAGGCAAAACAGCTTGTGCAAATTGGCAACGCTGTCCCTCCGCTCCTTGGAAAAGCTATCGGCCTCGCCGTCATTCATGGGCTAAAAGAAGCTGACGAACAATAAAGTTATGATTCCGAAGTTCAAATATTTTCATAAGCCTTTCCTCAATGCTCTCTCATCTGGAGAAGTATTGAGGAAGTCGGATATTCAGGAGTCCATAACCAAACAGCTCGGAATGTCAAATAAAGATAAGGAGGAGAAGACAAGCAGCGGCCTAAATGTCATTAGTGACCGGGTTAGTTGGGCCTGCGTGTATCTAAAAAAGGCAGGTCTTATTGAGCAGGCAAGCAGAGGATTCTACAAAATCACTGAATTAGGTCTGAAAGTGCTTAATCAGAATTTTGAAGTGATTGACAATAAAGTATTAGGGGCTTTTTCAGAAGACTTTTCGCATTTTCAGTATATTGCCGGAAAGACCGATTGGAAAACCTGGAGAAAGGACGGAAAGGCATAACAATAGCACACCTATATATGAAACTCTACATCGCCAGTAGCTGGAGAAATCCGTACTATCCCGAGGTCGTTAAACGGCTCCGGGATTCTGGTTTCGAGGTCTATGACTTCCGCAATCCGCCCATTGGTCACGGCTTCAAGTGGTCAATGGTCAGCGATGACTATATGGAATGGACTCCTGCCGAATACAGAGAGCAGTTTACGATGACTTTCTGCCCTTCGGTCTTCCAAGGATAACTCCCTCTGCTTTCCTTTTTGCAAGTGCCTCCTTCGTCCTTTGACTGATAAGGTTTCTTTCAATCTCTGCTGACAGCCCGAAAGCGAATGCCAGCACCTTGCTCTGGATGTCCTCTCCGAGGCGGTAGTTATCTTTGATAGTCCACACCTTGCACTCTTTTGTCATGCAGATGTTCAGAATCTCCATAATCATAAACAGATTCCTGCCGAGCCGTGAGAGTTCAGCGCAAATTATCATGTCATCTTTCTGCACCTTGGCGAGCAGATGCCCGAGTGCCCGTTTGTTGTAGTTCTTTGTCCCGCTGATGGTTTCCTCAATCCAGCCGTCGATGCTTAAATTTTCTCTTTTGCAGAAGTTCTGAATCTCGAACCTCTGATTCTCCACCGTCTGCTTGTCGGTGGATACACGAATGTAGCCGTAAATCATAATAGTAAAGTTTTAATTATTACCATATAAGATACCGGTACGAGCAAAGGCTGCTATACAATAGGCCATTACAGCTCTTGTTTAACTACTTGACGGCAAGCATTTCTTGTATTTTCAAATCATTCCGGATTGCTCATTCAGCCAGATTTCGTAACTTTGCATCATTATGACAGAAAAGGACATATTGCAGATCCGAGACCTTTCCGAACAAGGGCTGGTTCAGTTCAAGGAAAGAGCATTGGATACAGCCGACATCGCCGCTGAAATGGTGGCGATGAGCAATGCGCATGGCGGGCGGATAATTATCGGCATAAACGACAAAACCGGCGCCATCAACGCTATGTCATACACTGAACTGAAAGAGACCTGCGAGACGCTTGGAAACCTTGCATCTACCGCAGTAGTCCCTACAATTCTCATTGAGACGGAGAATGTCCCCGTTGAAGGTGGAGCTGTCACCGTCGCGACCATAAAGGAAGGTCTTAACAAACCATACAAAGACAGCAAGGGCATAGTCTGGGTAAAGAACGGCTCGGACAAGCGCAAGGTTTTCGACAATGCCGAGCTTGCCGAAATGATGACCGACTGCGGCTCATTCGCGCCCGACGAGGCTGCTGTGCGCGGAGCCACAATGGCAGATCTTGATGAGTATTCAATCAAGCTGTTCCTGCGAAACAAATATGCCCGTCGTATCGACACGCTCAATCTGTCAGACCAGGATCTTGAAGAAATTTCACTTCCGACACTCGTATCACACATCGCGGCAGGTCTTACGCCCGAGAAAATCCTGCGCAACATTCAGTTGATTCGTCCAGATGGAAGCCTGACCGTTACGGCAATGCTTCTTCTCGGAAAGACACCCCAGGTATGGCTCCCGACATTCACGTGCAAGTGCATCTGCTTCTACGGTAATTCCGTCGGAGGCAAGCACTTCCGCGACAAAGTTCACGACATGGACATGGAAGGGAATCTCCTTCATCAATATGAATGTGTGATGAACTTCTTCCGCCGCAACCTGCGCACGGTTCAAGTCGAAGAAGGGTTCAACACGCTTGGTCGATTGGAGATACCGGCAGACGCACTTCAGGAATTTGTGGTAAACGCCTTTGTTCACCGCTCATTGAACTGGAGCGCACCTGTGCGCATATTCATATTTGACGACAGAGTCGAGATTCATAGCCCGGGCATTCTGCCAAGCGGATTGACCGTCAGCGATATAAAGAGAGGCACATCAATGCCGAGAAATAGATTCCTCTTCAACAATGCCATCTATTCGCTGCCATACACCGGCGCAGGTTCAGGCATCCGCAGAGCGATAGACAGCGGTGTCAATGTCAGCATAGTAAGCGATGAAGGACTCAAAGAATTTATAGTTACCATCCCGAGAAGTAATCAAGTCGCCTCTGAAAGTAATCAGGTCGAGGAAAATAATAATCAAGTCCAAGCCAAGAGTAATCAAGTCGAGCAGGAGAGAAGTAATCAGGTCGCCCGTCCAAAAGTAACCAAGAAGCAGGAAGACATAATCAACTTTTGCTCCGTGCCTCGTACCGCACAAGAGATAATGGACAGGCTCGGCATCACCAATCAGCAGACCAATAGGGAACGCCACATCACACCGCTTATAGAAGCCGGATATCTGGAACCTACCAATCCCGACAATCCGACCGCCAGCAATCAGAAGTACCGCCGCAAGACCAAATAATGGCGGTCACGGACGGCGCCTTTACTGTCTCCGCTACGCTCCGACGCGCCATAAATATTATAGGTTCTATAGTCAGAATAGTCTTCTGGCTTTCAAAGCCTAAAGTTAATCATTATCGTTGAGAAATCCAAGGTGTCAGTGCCTTTCGTGGACAGGCTCGCAGGTGAGGTCCACGCCCAGTTTCTTGAAGACTTTCTTGTCGATGTCGCTCAGCAGCACTGTTGAGTGGACCTGACAGCCTTTCAACAAAGGAAGCGTGTCCAAAGCCTTGCGGCAGTTCTCGTCATCCGGGCTCAGGACAGAAAGGGCGATCAGCACCTCGTCAGTGTGCAGACGCGGGTTCTTGCCGTGCAGGTAGGTGACTTTCGTCTTCTGGATCGGCTCGATGAGCCTGCCGGGGATCAGTTTGACGCTGTGGTCGATCCCGGCAAGATGCTTTGTGGCCTTCAGAAGAAGGGCGGCGCAAGGCCCCAGGAGGTCGGAGGTCTCGGCGCTCAGGATGGTGCCGTCGGAAAGCTCGATGGCGGCGGAAGGATTGCCGGCGGTGGTCTCACGCTGCTTCGCGGCGACGGTGACGCGGCGATATTCAGTAGTGATCCTTGCCTGCTTCAGAAGCAGCGCGATCTTGCCGACCTCGCTCTCATTGTCCTCTCCGTCAGCCATTTGGTCGAGGGCGGCATAGTAGCGACGGATGATCTCGTCGTTGGCGGCCTTGCAGCAGACATCGTCGTCGCTGATGCAGCACCCTACCATATTCACACCCATGTCGGTCGGGGACTTGTACGGGTTCTCGCCGTAGATGCCCTCGAACAGGGCGTTCAGCACCGGGAATATCTCGATGTCCCTGTTGTAGTTGATCGCCGTCTTGCCGTAGGCCTCCAGATGGAACGGATCGATCATATTCACATCGTTCAGGTCTGCCGTAGCGGCCTCGTAGGCGATGTTGACCGGGTGCTTCAGAGGAAGGTTCCAGACAGGGAACGTCTCGAACTTGGCATAGCCGGCGGCCACTCCCTTCTTGTGCTCGTGGTAGAGTTGGCTAAGGCACACGGCCATCTTGCCACTACCCGGCCCCGGAGCCGTCACGATGACGAGCGGACGTGTGGTCTGCACGTAGTCGTTCTTCCCGTACCCCTCTTCGGAATCGATCAGGGCCACATTGTTCGGGTAGCCCTCGATCGTGTAGTGGTAGTAGGCCTTGATGCCCATCTTCTTGAGCTTCGCCTTGTACGCCTTGGCGCTGGCCTGGCCGTTGAAGTGGGTGATCACGACGCTGCTGACGAGAAAGCCCCTGCTGATGAACTCTGTGCGCAGTCGCAGGACATCCATGTCGTAGGTGATGCCGTAGTCGGCGCGCATCTTGTTCTTCTCGATGTCGTTGGCACTGATGACGATGACGATCTCGGCGCAGTCGCTCAACTGCTGGAGCATCCTCAACTTGCTGTCCGGCTGGAATCCAGGCAGAACCCTGCTGGCGTGATAGTCGTCGAAAAGCTTGCCGCCAAGTTCCAGATAGAGTTTGTCTCCGAACTTGGCAATGCGTTCCTTGATGTGTTCTGATTGTATCCGCAGATACTTCTCGTTGTCGAATCCGTACTTCATAACGGATAACAAAGATAGCGATTCTATCGCTTAATCCGGCAACAATTGTAAAAAAAATCCGATGAATATGTCCCCTAAACCTACTGCGAATGCAAATATACTTTTTAGATGTACCTATTCCCGTCAGTCATCCATCACTCAAACTCCTTCTTCAATAAAGATATTTCTCCTCGAAATTACTGACGAATCAATAATGCTTCATAATTGTTGCGATTGAACAGTATTTTTTCTATTTTTGCCGCTAGTTAAACGTTTGACTTGTTATTTTGCGTATATGGTTAAACGTTTAACTATGCTATAAAAACAAATCAATAACACAATGAAAAATAAACAACTCACACTGGTGGCGGCCATCGCAGTGTCTTTGACAATTGTTTTGTCAATGTGTCAAACTAAATCCGAAGTTTCGGAAAAACCACCCCTTGACAGTCCTGTAGATTATGTTAGCACATTGGTTGGAACCTTGTCAAAGTACTCATTGTCCGCAGGAAACACCTATCCTGCGATCGCTATGCCTTGGGGATCTCATTTCTGGACTCCTCAGACAGGAGCTGACGGGGATGGTTGGATCTATTCCTATACCGATGACAAGATCAGGGGAATCAAGATGACCCATCAGCCAAGTCCGTGGATTAATGACTATGGCCAATTCAGTATTATGCCTGTGACCACGGGATTGGTGTTCGATCAGGAGGAGAGGGCGAGTTATTTCTCACACAAGAGTGAATGCGCCAAACCTTATTATTACAGTGTCTATCTTGCGGACCATGACACTTTTGTGGAACTGACTCCGACAGAGCATTCCGCCAAGTTTAGAATCACTTACCCGGAGAAGGAGCTTTCCTATCTGGTTGTTGATGCATTCGCAGGAGGCTCTACTGTCAGCGTTTCCGGTAACAGAATTACAGGTTGCTCTGTACAGAACGGCGGTGGTGTCGAAGATGGATTCAAACTCTGGTTCGTCATCGAATCCGACACCCCGTTTGAGTTTGAGCAGATTGTCAATGGAGATCATGCCCATGCGATAGTTGGTTTCCGGACTACTCGCGGGCAGAAGGTAGGACTCAATGTGTCTGCCTCCTTCGTCAGCGAGGAACAGGCGATGGTCAATCTCTCGGAGGTGAACGGGAAAGAGTTCGACTCGTTGATGGACGAAGGCAAGGCTCGTTGGAATGAGGTTCTTGGCAGGATTTCCGTTGAGGATAAAGACATCGACAATTTAAGGACATTCTACTCTTGCCTGTACCGATGCCTCCTTTTCCCTAGAGATCTTTCAGAGGTCACATCGGATGGCCGCAGAATACATCGTAGCCCGTATGACGGACAGGTTCATGATGGCTATCTCTACACTGACACCGGCTTTTGGGACACGTTCCGCAGCCTTTTCGCCTTGGTCAATCTGGTCTATCCGGAGGAGGCTTCCAAGATGCAGCAGGGACTTGTCAACTCATATCTTGAGAGTGGTTTTCTGCCGGAATGGGCCAGTCCTGGCCACCGCTCGTGCATGGTCGGAAACAACAGCGCGTCCGTGGTCGCCGAAGCTTGGATCAAAGGTATACGCGGTCAGGACATAGATGTCCTATGGGAGGCAGTCTGCAAAGGTGCTCACAGTGTCCATCCGAAAGTTCCATCCTCGGGTAGGCTTGGCTGGGAATATTACGATAGCCTTGGCTATGTGCCTTGCGATGTCGGGATCAATGAAAGTGCTGCGAGGACTCTTGAATATGCTTATGACGACTGGTGCATCTGGAAACTTGGGAAGGCTCTTGGGAAAACCGAAGCTGAGATAGCTCCATATGCTTTGGCTTCAACTAATTACCGTAATCTTTATCGTGAGGATTGCGGCTTGATGTGTGGAAAGAATCAGGATGGTTCGTTTCCAAAGCAGTTTAATGAGCTAAAATGGGGCGGAGACTTCACGGAGGGCAATGCTCTTCAATATTCATGGTCTGTGTTCCATGATCCGGCCGGTCTGGCCGATATTATGGGTGGTAAGCAAGCGCTGGCCTCAGGTCTTGACAGGATGCTTGAGATGCCGCCTCTTTTTGACGAAAGCTACTACGGATTCGTGGTGCACGAGATTCGCGAGATGCAGGTGATGAATATGGGCAACTATGCTCATGGCAACCAACCTGTACAGCATGCTCTTTATCTCTATGATTGGTGTGGTCAGCCTTGGAAGACGCAGAAATATGTGCGTGAGGTGATGGATCGCTTCTACTCGGCTACGCCTGACGGTTACTGTGGTGACGAGGATAACGGACAGACTTCAGCATGGTATGTGTTCTCCTCTCTCGGATTCTATCCCGTGTGTCCGGCTTCCGGGGAATATGCGATTGGATCTCCACTATTTGACAAGGTGACGGTTAATCTTCCTTCGGGGAAGACGATAACAATAACCGCCAAAGGCAACAGTAGGGAAAATGTCTATGTCGAGAAACTCAAAGTCAATGGACGTGAGAGTTCGCGTAACTACCTTACTCACGACTTGTTGGTCTCCGGAGCGGACATTTCCTTCAGGATGTCTGCCAGTCCTGCGAGGGACAGAGGTACTACTGAAGAGGATTCACCTTATTCTTTCAGCAATGATGCCAGCAGATAATAATAGAAGAGGCATCATCTCAGTGGGAAACTGGGTTGTTGACACCATTAAATTCATAGATCGGTATCCGACAAAGGGTAATCTTACAACGATAGCCCGTGTCAATGAAGGTCTCGGGGGTTGTGCCCACAATGTTCTTGTCGATCTTGCAAAACTTCGTAGCGGTATTCCTCTCTATGCCGGCGGATGCATCGGCAATGATGACAACGGAAGAATGTGTCTGGATGCCTGTGTGTGTAATGGGATCGATGCCGGCAATATGCACATCCTTGACGGTGAATCTACTTCGTACACGGATGTGATGACCGAGACCTATGGCGGAGCCGCAAGAACCTTCTTTCACCATCGGGGGGCAAATGCCCGCCTTGGTGTCGATGAGGTGCTTTCATGTGATACTCCTGCAAAAATATTCCATCTAGGCTATCTGCTTCTTCTGGACAGTCTTGACGCCCCCGATCAAGAGTATGGGGTAGCTGCGGCAAGAGCCCTTCGCGGCCTGCGCGAAAAAGGCTACAAGACATCGGTTGACGTTGTTTCTGAAGAGGGGGACCGCTACAGGCAGGTTATTCTTCCATGTCTTAAGTACACCGACTATCTTATTATCAATGAAGTCGAGCTGGGTTATTGTGTCGGTCGAGGAATGCGTGATGAAGATGGTCTCATTGATGTGGCGGCAGTGTCTACAGCGGCCCGTGAACTTTTAGACGCCGGTGTGGGAAATCTTGTGATTATCCACTATCCGGAAGGAAGTGTTGTGGCCGAAAGAGATGGCCGGACTGTCTCAATGCCGTCATATAGCCCCTCTAAGGAAGATATTGTGTCAACGGTGGGTGCCGGAGACGCTTTCTGTGCGGGGGCGCTCTATGCTATTCACGAGAATTATCCACTTGAGGAACTTCTAAAATTCGCGTCAGCCAGCGCGCGGTTCAACCTCTTCAGCTCTACCAGCACGGACGGGGCTCCGGATGTTGAGACCATTAGGCAATATTATCAAAAAAACGGGTAAATATGAAAAGATCTGAAATCAACAACATAATCTGTGAGAACAAAAGATTATGTAATGAAGCACGTTTTTATCTTCCTATTTGGGCGGACTGGACTCCGGAGGATTGGGCGGCAAAGGGTAAGGAGTGTGCGGAAATTAAAGATAACTGCTTGGGCTGGGACATCACGGATTTCGGCAGCGGGGATTTCGCTAAAGTAGGCCTTTCTCTTTTTACTATGAGGAACGGCAATCCGGCTCTTGATCATAAACCATATTGCGAGAAGATCATGATGATCCGTGATGGCCAGATAACTCCCGCCCATTTCCATTGGAACAAGATGGAAGACATCATCTTCCGTGAAGGCGATGGAGAATTCTGTATGAAACTTTGGAACGCTGACTTGGAGACAGAGGCTCTGATTCCCGATACTCATGTATTCCTTAAGGTTGACGGCATCGTGACGGAGTTTGAACCCGGAAAAACTTATAAGATTAAGAAGGGGCAAAGTGTCTGCTACACGCCTTACATCTATCACACTTTTTGGGCGGAAGGAGGCACATGCCTTGTCGGCGAAGTGTCCATGGTTAACGATGACACGGCGGACAACCGATTCTTGGAACCTGTCGGAAGGTTCCCGGCGATTGAGGAGGATGTCCCTGCGAAGGTGCTTTTGTGTAATGAATATCCTTTATTCGAGTAATGAAAAAAGCAGTCATGTACGGTGCCGGTAACATTGGCAGAGGCTTTATCGGCGCCCTTTTCAGCCAGTCCGTCTATTCGGTTTCATTTATCGATATCGCAAAACCGGTTGTGAATGGTTTGAATGAGGCGCATTCCTATCCACTGCGCCTGGTCAGCGGTGATCAAAAGGAGGATTATACCATAAAGAATGTCTCAGCCGTTGATGGAATGGATGTCCCCGCCGTTGCCGAGGCGATAGCGACATGTGACATCATGGCGACGGCTGTCGGAGTCCGCATACTTGAATTGATAGTCCCGAATATTGTCGCTGGTATCCGCAGGAGGTGGGAGATCGGAGGTCCGGCACTGAATATCATCATCTGTGAGAATCTCAACAATTCCAACCGCATAATGGAGGGCATGATCAAATCTCTTCTTAATCCTGAGGAGGTGGCTCGCTTTGATGAGACGGTCGGTCTTGTGGAGGCTTCCGTCGGAAGAATGGTGCCTATTCAGACAGAGGAGATGCGTGATGGTGATCCTCTGCGAGTCTGTACGGAACACTATGCCTTCCTACCGGTCGATAAGGCTGCGTTCAAGGGTGAGATTCCGGAAATAAAAGGAATGGTTCCGTTCGAACCGTTTGATTTTTTTGTGAAACGAAAACTGTTTATCCACAACATGGGGCATGCCACAACGGCCTACCTTGGCAAGATCCTTGGCGTGGGCTACATTTCACAGTCAATAGACAATCCCTATGTGCGGATTATTGTCCAGAATGCGATGTTAGAAAGCGCCCGCACTCTATCGAAACATTATGGGGTTGATTTGGAATGGCTTACAGAGCATGTCTCGGATCTGCTGTTCAGATTTGCCAATGCGGCGCTGAAAGACACTTGTGTGCGTGTCGGTGCGGATCCCGCCCGTAAACTAGCAGCCGAAGATCGCCTTGTCGGAGCCATGAGGCTCGCCTTGACGGAATCTGTAGATGTGACTTTCATGGCTGTCGGAGCGGCTGCTGCCATGTGGTCCTATCTTGGGGAGAATGGAATGACTCAGGCGATGGATTCGTGTCGCAGAAACTTGTGCGCATTATCCGGCCTTTCGGAAGGCTCGGAAATAGTCGGATTGGTACTTGAATTTTACAGAATCATACTTGACACCCGTTCTGTGGCAGAACTCTGTCATGCGGCGGAAAGGAAGAAGGCCGTTTCGCGTATGTGCGTGATCTGACTTGTGGGCGTTTACTTCACGAGGTACGACAAATATTCGTGTTTTGAATATGTTGTCGTGCCTTGTATTTTACTCATCAACAGAGAAAAGGCTTTCTTGGCCATGTCTTCTATAGGCTGTTCTACATACCAGAGGCTGTCTGACATCAGCGCCTTGTATGACTTGGCTTCGTCAAAACAAAGAAGGGTGACGCTCGAACCATCGTGCTGGTGCTCTGACAACGCATCCATGGCAAGCGTGAATACTCTTCGAGAGGAAAAGAATATCGCGTCCGGTTTCTGGCCAAGAAGGTCGTTCATCACTTCCCCGACTTTGTGTATTTCTTCAAATTCAACATTCCTGATCAGCAAAGGATTGTACAGATTATGATTCTTTAATGCGTCTTCATATCCTCTGACACGTTCAGTGATGGCGTTTACATCCAGTTTCAATGTCAGCATAGCTATTCTCTTCTTCCCGCAGGTGATGAGTTCTTTGATTGCATTGGCGCTGCTCGCATAGTTGTCTGTGCCGACATAATCGGCTTTGAGCGTGTCGATCAAACGGTCAATCTGCACCACAGGAGTCCCGGATTTGATCACGTCTTCCAACATCTCTTTGCAGTTTTGGGTTGGAACAACGATGACTCCGTCCACTTTTTTGCTAATAAGCACATGGATTATGGATTCGAGCTCGGAATCAGATTCGTTGGTGTTGGCCGTAATGACCAGGTACCCGTACTTCTTGGCTTCCTCTTGTATGTAAAAGGACATCTTGCCGAAGAAATCGTTAGATATGTCCGTGACGATCACACTAATCAGATTGGTTCTGCCTGTTCGTAGGCTACGAGCCAGATCATTGCTGTGATAACCCATTTCCTTTGCGGTCTGAAGAACTCTGTTCTTTACAGACTCGCTGGCACGCGACCCTGATTTTCCGCCAAGCACCAGCGAAACAGTCGCGTTCGAGACCCCGACGGCCTCGGCTATGTCTTTCATCAATACCATGTCAATGTTTTTGTTTCAGTAGGTTAGCTGTGAAAGGATTACAGATTCTTGGTTTCTTTACCGTAATTGATGCTTGAGGGCGGGAGGTTCTTCCGACCCCACTCCCGGTTGGCTGTCGTCCCCATTTCGAGTTCCAGCAATCCACCGGACAACAGTTCTTCATGAGTGAACCAAGATCTGTCAAGAGGCTTCCCGTTCAATTTCGCACTTTGGATGTATTTGTTGTTTCTTGATGCTCCTGGCGCCTTGATGACGAACCGTTTGCCGTCAGGCAAAGAAATAGAGGTCTTCTCGAAGAACGGACAGCCGATGGCATAGACCGGAATGCCGGGACAAACTTGGAAGAAACCCATCATGGAGAACACTATAAAAGCACTCATCCCGCCGCCGTCCTCATCGCCGGGAATGCCATAGACACTGTCGCTGAACATCATGTCTATGAGTCTGCGAACATGTTTCTGTGTCTTCCATGGCTGCCCGATATAGTTGTAGATGTATGGAATATGAAAGCTGGGTTCATTGCCCATCGCGAATTGGCCGACCATGCCGGTGGCATCAGGCAATATGTGGTAGAACTCATACTTTGGAAGGTCTATCATAATGTGGAAAAGATCGTCAAGTTTCTTTTCCGCTTCCGCTCGCCCGCCCATAAGTTCGAAGAGGCCTTCAAGGTCGTGCTTGACATCCCATTGGAATGTGTAGGCGTTGTTCTCTGTGTAGTAGGCTCTGTCCATGTATCGTGGGTCCACATTCTCTATCCACTGTCCCTTGTCGTCTCTTGGCCAGAACATCCCTTTGTCTTTCCGGTAAACATTCCGATAGTAAGCAGCCCTATCAAGGAACAGCGCCTCGTCATCATTCCTTCCTAATTCCCGGGCTAATTGAGCTGTGGCCCAGTCGGCGTAGGAGAAGGCCGTTGACAGAGAGACGGCCTGCCTTCTTTCCCAAGGCATATTGACTTCATCCACGGTCTCTCTCTCTTCCGGGTGCAGTGCCGGATACCATCCTTTCTCGTTATAAAAATCATCCAGGACAGTCTTTGCCCCGTTCCTCCAAGGCAGGAGGGTGGATTCGAGAGAATTGTCTTTAAGCCCTTCGTAGATTCCTTCCAGATCGAACTTGAGTCCTTTGGACCGGGCGTCTGCCATCCAGACCGCCACATAGTTGCCTGTCATTGCCGGCCAATCGCCCCAGATCACAGCGAAGGAAGGCACGGTTCCACATTGCCTGTACATCTCAACGTAGGACTGGAGCTTCTGCTCTTCCAGTCTTGGATTGAGAATCATATGTAGAGGTTCAAGCGCCAGGTGTGTGTCCCAGATCCAGTTGTCTGTAAAGAAATAACTACCCGGGTGGAGCGAGTGATCGAAGGCGCTATAGTATGTGCCGTATTCACTGATGTCCACCGGACGCTCGTAGCATCGGTATAAAGCTGTGTGGAACACCCGCAAATCCCTCTGCGAGCCTCCCTTCACCTCAATCTTGCCCAAGGCGGCTTTCCAGCTGTCACGCGCTTTCTCCTGTACACGCTTTATGTCCCATCCATTGATTTCCTTGCGCAGGTTCGTGACAGCCTGCTCCTTGCTTATGTAGGATATTGCATAGCGAAGTTTGACCTTGTTGGTTTGGGGGCGAAGTAGAATGCCGTTCTTCCCATTTATGTGTCCGCTACCTGGTTCTTCCAGTCCGTTATCGACCACAGTAAAGGGAACATCGCCTTCAATGTAGCAATATGCTTTCATGTCGTGGAACGTTTCCTCGCCGAAAAGTGATGACGGTGTGTTTATGGTGAACGTCCCGTCGCCGTTTAATGCGTTTAGTCTCAGTATTCTATCAGGACAGTCTCCATCAAACTCCACCTCGATCATGCCGCTTCTCTCAGATGGGCAGAAGCGGATCCGGCAGCCTTCAAGCCCGGCTTGGTAGGAGTAGGGTGTGTTTGTTTCATTGTCGCAAATCTGATGGCACTTCCACACTGAACCATCCTCGGGAATCCCCGTGAGCGGCAGGAATCCGAACACGGATTCCAGTCTGTGCGATGTCATGGTCAGAGGGAAGTCGCGAATGCACTCATCCAACAAGTCTGTTCTCATCGGAGTCCATCTGATCATCTTGTTGGGAATATGTACTGTAGGACGGGTTGGCTGAAGTAATGTGCTGGCCCCGCCGATTTCCGGGTCAACATATTGCAATTCAGATGCATGCTTGCAGGAAACGGTGATGGCGAGAACGCATCCCATCATGGCGATGGAGCGCCTACCACATACGAAACCTCTGCGTAGTAGTGTGGTTATCCGATTAATCTTCATGACTTCAAAGTTACTCTTTTCTTGTTTTCTAAACAAGTGTTATCCCATGAGATATTTCCGGCTGATGTCCATTTGGTGAAGCATCATGAAATACTCGAATAAACGGGTCTCCTTTCCCGCTCTGTTTGTCAGTTAGTTTGCGAATTGGACGGAAAGCATTATTTTTACGGCATAAATACATGAATATGAGAAGTGCTATCTATGGCGCGGGTTCGCTTGGAACCATTTTGGGCGCGTTCATCACCAAAAAAGGAGGGCAGGTGGACCTCATCAACCACAACAAGGCGCACGTGGCGGCGCTTCGCGGGAAAGGGGCGAAGGTCGTCGGAACCGTGGAGCTCACGCAGCCTGTCACCGCTCTGACAGAGGAGGAAATGACCGGGGAATATGATGCCATATTCCTTATGACCAAGCAGTTGGATAATGCTGCGGTTGTGACTATGCTCAAGGGGTTCCTTGCTCCGGACGGCGTGATCGTGACGCTTCAGAACGGTTTGCCGGAGCTGCTGATCTCGGAGATCGTGGGGGAGGGGCGCGTTCTTGGGTGCACGGTCGCCTGGGGAGCCACCATGCTTGGCCCCGGAGTCTGCGAGCTGACCAGTTCGCCGGACAGTCTGACGTTCTCTCTCGGGGCGGTCTCCAAGGAGGTCAACGGCCATTTCGCCGAGGTCAAGGCGCTTCTGGAGATGATGGGACCGGTTGAGGTGGAGGAGAACTTCATCGGGACTCGTTGGAGCAAGCTGCTGATCAACTCGGCGTTCTCCGGTATGAGCGCCGTCCTCGGCTGCACGTTCGGTGAGGCCGCGTCCGACAGGTCTTCCAGAAAGAAAGTCCAGGCTCTGATCAAGGAGTGCATCGATGTCTGCCGGAAAGGCGGTGTCACCATCGAGCCGATTCAGGGCAAGGACGTGGTCAGGTTGCTGGACTACAACGGGCCGGTGAAAAAGGCTCTGTCCTTCATGATCATCCCGTTAGCGATCCGCAAGCACGCCCGCCTGAAAGCCAGCATGCTCCAGGATCTTGAGCGCGGCAAGAAGACCGAGGTGGATGCCATAAACGGTTCCGTCAGCGCCTACGGCCACAAGGTCGGCTGCCCGACCCCGATGAACGACAAGGTCGTCGAAATCATTCACAGCATCGAGTCCGGCTCCCTGGCTCCGTCCTTCGACAACCTCCAGCTCTTTGCCGAAGTGTGATGTCGCAAGCCTTTTGCCGTTGCGCCGATGATGCTTAGTCTTAACTATTTACAATAAAAAAAAGTCCGCAATTGGCGGACGTTTTCATTGGAAGCTCCTCAAGTAGGACTTGAACCTACGACCCCCTGATTAACAGTCAGGTGCTCTAACCAACTGAGCTATTGAGGAATTTTGCCAACCTTCATCGAGGTTGTCCCTTTCGGGAGTGCAAAGGTACAACAAAAACTGGTTAATGCAAATTTTTTTGTAGTTTTTTTTGTGTACCTTTGTGTGAATTTTCGGAGAAGGAAATGGACATAGACTTGTTTTCAGAGATGGTCAAGGGACTTATCCTTGATAATGATGAAGTTGCGTTGCCTGGCTTGGGGACTTTCGTCTCCGAGCTGATGCCTTCGTCTTTCTCTGACAAGGGCTACACCATCAATCCACCCTACAGGAAACTGTCTTTCAGGCAGCGGGAATCCGGTAATGACAGGCTTCTCGCCAGGTTTTATGCCAAGGTCAACGGAACGGACATCGAGACATCCGCAAGGATCCTTTCGGAGTTCATCGCTGGTTTGAAGACCACTCTTCAGACCAGGAAACTTGTCGTGTTCCCTGGCTTGGGAAGGCTGAGGGCCACCAAGGAGAACACGTTCTTCTTCATAGCTGACGAGGATCTGGACATCTATCCTTATGCGGTGGGGCTTGAGCCGGTGTCGCTCAAGACTCATGAGGAGACTCCAGACGAGGTCGCCCAGAGCGTGGCGGCGTTGCGGGATCTGGTGGCGCAGCCGGAGCCGGAGGTAAGGCCGGAAGAGAATGAACCGTCGCCTCGGCAGCCTGAGTCGGAGCAGGCTCCGGAAACGATAGCGGAAGCAGCTCCGGAAATGATCTCAGAGCCGGCTCCGGAAGCAGTCGCCAAACCGGCCCCTGAGCCTGTAGAAGAGCCGAGGAGGCGCGGGCGCGGCTGGAGGACGGCGATCCTCGTGGCGGCAGGCCTGGCGGGACTCGTGGCACTGGCATTAGGAATATTCATACTACTCTCTCACGTGGCTCCGGATTTCATAGACTCCATTCTCTACACTCCGGAGGAGTTGAGGATAATTAATTATTGATGACTATGGGAAAGGTTAAGGTCTCGGACAACAGGTTCAGCACAGACATAACGATTCCATGCTACGACACGGACGCTTCGTTCCATCTGAAACCGGCGGCCTTCATGGATCACGCCCAGGAAATGGCGTATCTGGCGGCGCAGGCTCTTCATTTCGGCTACGACGACCTCCAGAAACATCACACGGCCTGGGTGCTCTCGCGCCTGCGGATGGATTTCCATAATCCTCCGAAATGGACGGACGAGACCACCCTCTACACCTGGCATAAGGGGCTTGACGGCCTCTTCTTCTTGCGTGATTTCGAACTTAGGGCGAAGGACGACACGGATTTCGGGGACAAGTCAAAGGTTCTTGTGTCCTGCACGTCTTCCTGGATCGTGATGAATGTCCAGACCAGAAGGCTTGTAAGAAGCGACGAGGTCCTGGACATAGTCCCGGCGGCGACCCAATGTCCGGACAACGCCATCCCGACACCTTGCGGCAAGGTGGTGATGCCAAAGGGTGTCACTGCGGAGGAGGTCGGAATCCACAAGGCCTCCTATTCGGACATCGATGTTCTCGGACACACCAACAACGCCCGCTATGTGGTCTGGGCTATGGACAGCATCGACTACGGCGAGGTGGCCGGGAACAGGGTTAGGAGCATCAGCGTCAACTTCATCAAGGAGACCAAGCCGGAGGAGGAGGTGAGACTGTTCAGAAGCGTCGTTGTCCGTGAGGACGGACACAAGACCTACTTCATAGAAGGTAAGATTGAAGATAAACCGTGCTTTTGCGCGCAGATAGATTTCTAAAAGTATGCGAGATTTGTTTTTAGGGGCGGGAATAGCCCATTCGATTCTGGTTTTCGCGGTTGTGATCGCGATAGGATTGTATCTTGGCAAATTCAAGCTCAAGGGCATCTCCATCGGATCCACGTGGATTTTGTTCGTGGCTATTCTTTTGAGCCATTTCGGTCTCCGTGTGGACACCACGGTGCTTAGTTTCATGAAGGACTTCGGATTGATCCTGTTCGTGTTCTCGATCGGACTTCAGGTCGGGCCGGGATTCTTCCATTCGTTCAAGAAGGGAGGTCTTCAGCTTAACCTGCTTGCCGTCGCCCTTGTCCTCTTGGCTGTGGCCGTCACGGTGGCTATCCATTTCATCTCCGGAGAGGATCTCAAGACGATGGTAGGTGTGATGTCCGGCGCTGTTACTAACACCCCGGGACTCGGAGCCGCCCAGCAGACCATGGCTGACTCGATGCGCGCCGAGAACTATCTTGCGTCCGACATCGCATCGGCCACTTCAGGGCTCGCCTCCGCCTACGCGGTCGCCTATCCTTTGGGAGTGCTGCTGGTGATCGCGTTGATCATGTTCTTCAAGGCCATATTCAAAGTCGATCTCAACAAGGAGAAGGAAGCTCTTGACAGCGAGGACAATAACGAGGATGTGGCAAGACGCATGCACTGCGAGGTAGAGAATCCTGCCGTCTTCGGACTGTCCATCAAGGACGCCACAAGGGACCTCGGCAACTCGATTGTGATTTCCCGGATCCTCAGGGACGGCCTGATCTCTATTCCGGGACCGGATACCGTGCTTAAGAAAGGTGACAAGCTCCTGATCGTCACTTCCCAGAAGAATGTCGATTCCGTCAGGATCACATTCGGCGAGGAGGTGCCGATGCACCTTGAGGACTGGGAGCAGATGGACACCAAGATGGTCAACAGAAAGATCACCGTCACCAAGACCGACCTGACCGGTGTGACGCTCAGAAGTCTCAACATCAGAGCTAATTACGGAGTCAGCGTGACGCGTGTGATCAGATCCGGCGTAGGTCTTGTCGCAAGGCCTAACCTCTTCCTCCAGATGGGTGACGTCCTCCGCGTGGTGGGACCGGAGGAAGGCATCGCCGAGGTGGCCGGTCTTGTCGGCAACCAGACCTCGTCGCTCAACCGTCCGAACCTTATACCTATCTTCTTCGGAATAGCCGTCGGAGTGATCTTCGGATCGATTCCGATCGCGATCCCGGGCATCCCTCAGCCGATCAAGCTCGGACTTGCCGGCGGACCGCTCATCATCGCCATCCTGCTCGGCTATTTCGGGCCGAAATGGAAGATCACGACCTACACTACGCAGAGCGCGAACCTTATGATCAGGGAGATCGGAATCTCGTTCTTCATGGCCGCCGTCGGTCTCGGAGCCGGACAGAACTTCGTCAGCTCGATCGTGAACGGAGGTTATTGGTGGATCCTCTACGGAGCCTTGATCACGTTCATCCCTGTCTGCACGATCGGCCTTGTCGCGAGATATGTCTGCAAGCTGAACTTCTACCAGATCTGTGGTCTGATCTCCGGCGGCACGACGGATCCGGCTGTCTTGGCCTTCACCCAGGGGGCGTACGGAACCGACTATCCTTCAGTGAACTATGCGACAGTCTATCCGTTGACGATGTTCATGAGGGTGCTCGTCGCCCAGTTGCTTATCCTTGTAGCGATAGCCTGACGCCATGTTTGAGCTGATCTACCCGGCCGCCCCGGCGGTCATACTGCCCTTGCCCTCCATTGACAATCCGGGCGACAGTCCCCGCAAGGCTGGGGAGATGGTTCCTGTCGTCGAGGAGAACGGACTTGTGGTCGGACAGTCCCTCCGGAAGAACGTCCATGACGGCTCAAAACTGATGCATCCTGTCGTCCATCTTCACATCGTCAACCGAGAGGGATGCCTGTACATCCAGAAGCGGTCGATGAGGAAAGACCTTCTTCCCGGCTGCTGGGACACGGCGGTGGGCGGTCACGTGGACTACGGGGAAAGCCTTGAGGAAGCACTCTACCGTGAGGCCTCGGAGGAGCTGGGTTTCAAGGAGTTCAATCCTATCTATCTGAAATCCTACGTCTGGGAGTCCTTGAGGGAGAAGGAACTTGTCAATGTCTTCGCGGCAGTCGGGAACTTCACGCTTCATCCGGATCATGACGAGGTGGAGGAGGGACGTTACTGGAATATGTCCGAGATCGAGTCGGGTCTGGGACGCGGACTGTTCACTCCGAATTTCGAGCAGGAGTTCAGATCAATCAAAAACACGTTATTGGCATTACTCTGATGGACAATCAAATCGACAAATTCGTCAAGGATCAGCTTTCTGTCTGGCCGTTGGCCGCCGAAAACTACCGCAGCCTGAAAAAGGCCGGATCCAAGGTTCTGAGCATCGGGGGCTTACCGGTGACCGTACAACTCAATCCGTGCCGCCGTATCTCCTCCGAAGCCTCATTGGACAAGGAGTCCATCAACCGGAGGCCTTGCTTCCTATGTCCGGAGAACCGTCCCGCCGAGCAGACCAACATGGAATTCGAGGGGCGCAAGGGCCGCAGGTACCGCGTGACGCTGAATCCCTACCCGATCTTCCCGTCACACCTCGTAATCTCAAGTTTTGAACACACTCCGCAGTCAATCTGGCACCGCTATCAGGATCTGCTGGACTTTGTCAGGGAGAACAATGAATATCTCGGCTTCTACAACGGCCCGGAGAGCGGAGCGTCGGCACCCGACCACATGCACTTCCAGGCCTGCCCGCTGGGGCTGACACCTCTTCAGAACAGGGTGGACGAACTTCTCGCCGCCGGCGATGACAATACCCTTGACTATCTAACCAATGTCAAGGAAGCCAGACTCTTCCACCTTAATGAATATGCCCGCGGCGTCTTCGTGCTTTGCGGCGCCACGGCCAAGTCCACGGCCAAGCTCTTCTACAGGCTGCTGGACTGCGCTCCTGTTCCTGACGGCTCGTCTGAACCGAAGATGAACATCATCGCCTGGTGTCATGAGGGCGAGTACCGTACCGCTGTCATATTCAGAGAAAGGCATCGTCCGCACAACTATTCGTCCTCAGGCGCGGATCATCTGGCCATGAGTCCTGGGTGCGCCGATCTGGCGGGAGTCTATGTGACCACGCGGGAAGAGGATTTCGGCAAACTGGACGCCGGGCTGCTTTCGCAGGTTGTCCGGGAGGTCGCCGCGAGCGAGGAGACGGAGAAAGAGATCATCTGGAGGCTGACGAGATCGCAGCGGCGGCTTGAGGTCGGAATCATGTCCGGCAGCGAGATCGAGTTCGAGATCATCTCGGACGGCGCCGGCAGGCAGAAGGTGGAATATTCCCAGGGAAGGATTTCCTACAACGGCGCGCTGTACGACGAGCTGGTGTTTGAGGCTCAGACCGAGGCTACTATGTTCGCCGAGCCGTCCTTCATCCTCTATGGCGTGACGATCGGTGTGGATTTCCATTGGGAAAGAAAGGTGACGCAGAAGTTTGCCGGCACGTTGAAGTTCATCGTTGACGGCGGCAAGGTCACAGCCGTGAACATTGTCGGCGTGGAGGACTATCTGCTGAGTGTGATCTCGTCCGAGATGAAGGCTTCCGCGGGTCTGGAGTTCCTCAAGGCCCACGCCGTCATTTCCCGTTCCTGGGTGATGGCTCAGGTGGAGCATCGTCAGAGTCATGTTTCCCGGACTCCCGGGCCATCCTGCCCGGTCTCCGAGCCTGTCGAAGGGGCAGAGGAGTACATAAAGTGGTTCGATCATGACGACCACACCCTCTTCGATGTTTGTGCCGATGACCATTGTCAACGCTATCAAGGACTTACGATGGCTGTGGGCGACACTGTCCGCAAAGCCGTAGACCAGACCTGGGGGCTTGTGCTCACCTCGGAAGGCAAGATCTGCGACGCACGCTTCTCGAAGTGCTGCGGAGGACGGATGGAACTTTTCAGCACCTGCTGGGAGGACAAGGACTATCCTTATCTCCAGCCGCTTCCTGACACCGCCGACTGCGTGGAGGGGGGCGACGTGTTCTGCGACACCAAGGATGAGAAGATTCTGTCCCAGGTGCTTAACGACTACGACCTGGAGACGAGGGATTTCTACAGATGGAGGACAGAATATTCCAGGACAGAGGTCTCCGACCTTGTACGCAGGCGTTCCGGGATGGATTTCGGCACGATCCGCGACCTTGTCCCGGTCGAGCGCGGCCCGTCCGGAAGACTGAAGAGGCTTAAGGTTGTCGGCGACAAGAAGATAATGATCATCGGTAAGGAATTGATCATCCGCAGATGGCTTTCAGATTCGCATCTGAAGAGTTCCGCCTTTGAGGTTCACTGGGACGGCGACCACCTTACGCTTGACGGATCCGGATGGGGACACGGAGTCGGCCTCTGCCAGATCGGCGCCGCTGTGATGGCAGCCAAAGGCTACACGTTCGATCAGATCCTGCTGCACTACTACCCGGGCAGCACATTGGAACGAAGATAATTTAATAAACACATAATGAGTAATTTCACCAAACGCAACCCTTGGATGTGGATCCCGACCCTCTACTTCGTCGAGGGCATTCCATATTTCCTTGTCAACAATGTCTCCGTCCTGATGTTCGCCAAGATGGGCGTTCCGAACGGACAGATGGCCCTATTCACGTCGCTGCTCTACCTGCCGTGGACCCTCAAGTTCCTCTGGAGCCCGTTCGTGGACATCATCAAGACAAAAAGGTGGTGGATCATCACGATGCAGATCATCATGTCCGTGGCATTTGTGATCCAGGCTCTTACGATGCCGCATCCGTCGGCGGAGACGATTGCCGCCGGCACCACGCCGATGAGCCTGTTCACATTCACGCTCATTCTTTTCATATTCGCTGCCTTCGCGTCGGCGACCCACGACATCGCAGCTGACGGGTTCTACATGCTTGCCCAGAGCCAGAGCAGCCAGGCGGCGTTCGTAGGAGTCCGCAGCACATTCTACAGGCTGGCCAACGTGTTCGGCAACGGCGTGATCGTCGCCGTCGCCGGCCTTCTGGAGGCCAAGACCGGAAACGTGCCGCTGTCCTGGCAGCTTACCGTCGGCGGATCGGGCGTACTCCTTACAGCCCTGACGCTCTACCACACCTTCGCCATTCCGAAGCCGGAGTCCGATGTGCCTAACATCCAGGAGGATTCGGGCAACAAGGTGGCCGAGATATTCGAAGGCTTCGGCCGTACCGTGACGACATATTTCAAGAAACCGGGCGTGTGGCTTGCGATCATATTCATGCTTTGCTACCGTTTGCCGGAGGCCTTCCTCATCAAGATGTGCACCCCGTTCCTTGTGGCTTCAAGGGAGGTCGGCGGACTTGGGATGCAGACCGCGCAGGTCGGCATAGCGTACGGTACCCTCGGCGTGATATTCCTTCTTCTCGGAGGGATCCTCGGAGGCCTTCTCGCTTCCCGCATCGGCCTGAAAAAATCCATCTGGATAATGGCCGCGTTCATGACGCTCCCTTGCCTGTCGTTTGTCTATCTCGCTGTGGTACAGCCTGTAAGTTTCGCCACAATCTGTACCTGCATCGCCATAGAACAGTTTGGCTACGGCTTCGGATTCACCGCCTACATGCTCTACATGATGTACTTCTCCGAAGGCGAGTTCAAGACCTCGCACTATGCCTTCTGCACCTGCTTCATGGCGCTGAGCATGATGATACCGGGCATGTTCGCCGGCTTCCTGCAGGAGTCCCTCGGCTACAAGGGCTTCTTCTGGATGGTGATTGTCTGCTGCATAGCGACCGTCGTTGTCACCTTCCTCGCCGACCGCAAGATCGATCCTGAATATGGCAAGAAATAATCAACGAATTGATAATCAATGAATATATGAACGCAGTCAAAAGAATATTCACCGTCCTGCTCTCCGTAGCCGCATTGTCGGCCCTTTCCGCGCAGGCTGGACAGAAACAGATTGTACGCACCGGCATCGAAGTGCTTGAAGGCCGTGGCTTCGAGGGACTTGTCGGCAAGAATGTCGGGCTGGTCACCAATCCGAGCGGTATCGACCATAATCTCCGCTCCACTATCGACATCCTTCACGCCGCTCCGGGAGTCAACCTCAAGGCGCTTTTCGCCCCTGAGCACGGGGTCCGCGGCGATGCCTATGCCGGCTCCCATGTCGCTGATTTCAAGGATGCCAAGACCGGAATCCCGGTCTATTCCATCTACGGAGCCAACCGCAAGCCGAGCAAGAAGATGCTTGAGGGACTTGACGTTGTCGTCTATGACATCCAGGACATCGGCAGCCGTTCCTACACTTTCATCAGCACGCTTGGCCTGGTGATGAGGGCCTGCGCGGAGAACGACATTGAAGTAATGGTGCTTGACAGACCTAACCCTCTGGGCGGCAACAAGGTGGAAGGCTGCCTCGTGGAGCCTGGCTTCCATTCGTTTGTCAGCGAGTTTAAGATTCCTTACATCTATGGGCTCACTGTCGGCGAGCTTGCCATCATGATCAACGAGGAGGGGCTGAACCGCGGTGAAAGGGGCGATGAGGCTCCGTTGAAATGCCGGCTTTCCGTCATTCCGATGGAAGGATGGCACAGGAATATGCTCTATCAGGACACGAACCTTCCTTGGGTGCTGCCGTCCCCGAATATTCCTTACCCTCAGTCCGCCGTTAACTATCCGTCCTCCGGCATAACCGGTGAGTTCCAGGGCTATCTGAACATCGGCATCGGCTACACCCTCCCTTTCGAGGTTTTCGCAGCCGAATGGATTGACGCCGATGCCTTGAAGGCGCTTCTTGACAGCTACAACCTTCCGGGGGTGGCGTTCAGGACAATCCACTTCAAGCCGTTCTCGGGAAGCCTTCAAGGAAAGCTGATCCACGGCGTTCAGTTCCACTACACTGACTATGAGGCCGCCTCCTGCACGCTGACGCAGTTCTACGTGATGCAGGCCGTGAACGAACTCTATCCGGACAAGAATCCTTTTACCCTTTCCAAGGGGCGCAACAGCATGTTCGACAAGGTTTGTGGTACAGATTATGTAAGAACCGTTTTCGGGAAGCGTCTTAAAGTTGAGGACATAGTTGACTACTGGTCAAAGGATGTCGAGGCTTTCAAGAAGCTTTCCAGAAAGTATTGGCTCTATAATTAACCACTTAACACTTATTGTCATGAAGAATTTTCTTAACTTCGCGCTTGCGTCAGCAATCACGTTGGCCATGCTTGCCGTTCCGGTAGATTCATATTCACAGGAAAGACGTTCCACTGGTTCGAGGAGTAACACGACATCGTCGCAGACACGCTCGTCCTCGTCTTCGAGAAGTTCTTCATCCTCAAGAAGCTCGTCGTCATCGTCAAGAAACTCCTCATCCGCTTCGACCAGAAGCTCGCAGGACGGCAACCGCCGCTCAAGCTCCGGCTCTGCGGTAAGGAGCTCATCATCGTCCGACAGAAATTCATCTTCGGTAAGAAGCTCATCCTCTGACAGGTCATCCGCGACATCCGTGAGAAGTTCCACGTCAATGTCTCGCTCTTCCTCCAGATCTTCTTCCCGCTCCGATGACAGCGGCATCTATCAGGACAACAACCGCCGCTCCGGCACAGGCTCGTCCCGGAACTCGTCGGCCACTTCGTCCAGAAGTTCGCAGGACAACAACCGCCGCTCCAGTTCGGCGGTAAGGAGTTCATCCTCATCTGACCGAAATTCCTCTTCGGTCAGGGAAGCGTCCTCATCCACAAGAAGTTCCGGCGACAGGGTGGCAAGGCCGGTAGGCGGCTCCTCGGCGACAAGAAGCAGTTCTGCCAGAGGCTCGGCGACAGATGTCCGCAGAGAGCAGTCGCAGAGAGTCGGCAACGCCACAAGGGGAGGTCTTACGTCCTATGACAGGAATGCTTTCTCAGGCAAGGATGTGATGAAGGAGAACCGCAGTGATTTCATAAGGATCGGTGAGGACAGGAACGTCCACAGGATCCCGCCTCGTGACCGTGACTTCATGCCGTACGACCGTCCGTGTCATTTCTGGGGACACAATCCTCATTACTATGGCTACAGGGTTCACAAACTCCCTCCGCGTCACAGGAGGATAACTTACTGGGGTGTCGAGTACTGCATCTATGACGGGATCTACTACAGGCCTTACGGCAACTTTTACGTTGTCTGCCGTCCGCCGTTCGGTGTCTGCATCGACCGTGCTGTCTCCGACCTGATGTTCGCCTCGGTCCGCTTCGCCTACTACAACAACACGTACAGGATGTACCGCGCCATCGATTCCAACAACAGGATCATCGAGGAACAGAACAGGATAATCGCCAGGAACAACGCCACCATCGCAGCCCAGAACAATTCGTTCGCCCTCAATTCTGCAAGGGCCAACAGCGCTTATTCACTGGCTGACAGGCTCGGCCTTGTCCAGAGCTATGCCTATGCCAACCAGCCGTACTACTACCAGGACGGAGTCTTCTACATCGTCAACTCCAACGGCCAGTACGAGGTCATTGTCCCTCCTTCCGGCGCTCTGGTTGAGGATCTTCCGGACGACTACGACACCATCACCCTTGACGGGATGGATTTCTACAAGGTCGATGACACCGTCTATCGCCTTACCCTCGTCGAAGGAAAGCCTTATCTGGAGGTGCTCGGCCAGATGTACGGCAGGCTCGCCAACCAGTACAACTATTACTCCAACAGGGCTGTCTCCTACAACAGCCTCTACTAACAAGTCACACATAAATGGACAGACTCAAGCATCTATTTGAAAGTTATACAGGTCAGAAAGTGAATGACACGGAGGAACTTAACTCCTCCGGCAGCAACAGGAGATATTTCCGCCTCAAGGGCGGAAATGTCTCCATTATAGGTGTCATCGGGACAAGCCGCGAAGAGAACAACGCGTTCGTCAGCCTCAGCGCCCATTTCCTCGGCAAAGGGATAAAGGTGCCTAAAGTCCTTGCCGTCAGCGAGGACGGTATGCGCTACATCCAGGAGGATCTTGGCGACGACCAGCTCTACAAGGTTGTCTCACAGGGGCGAGAGAGCGGTGAATATAGCTCCTACGAGTGCCGGCTTCTGTGCCGGGCGATGGAGATGCTTCCGAAACTTCAGTTCAAGGGGGCGGAGGGGCTGGACTGGTCGGTATGCTATCCAGAGCCGGCCTTTAACGAGAGGATGATCCTCTTTGACCTTAACTATTTCAAGTACTGCTTCCTGAAGGCGACCGGTCTGGAGTTCAACGAGGTCAGGCTACAGGACGATTTCGAGAGACTCAAGAAGGATCTTATGCAGGACATGGGCGACACGTTCATGTACAGGGACTTCCAAGCCAGAAATGTCATGATGAAGGACGGTGAGCCGTACTTTATTGATTTCCAGGGCGGACGCAGGGGGCCGATCTACTACGATGTCGCGTCGTTCATCTGGCAGGCCCGTTCGCGTTATCCGGAGAACCTCCGCAAGGAGATGATCCAGACATATTTACGGGCATTGAAGGGCTACATGGATGTCAACGAGGAGCATTTCTATGAGAGACTCCGCCTCTTTGTCCTATTCAGGACACTTCAGGTACTTGGCGCCTATGGTTTCAGAGGCTATTTCGAGAAGAAGCCTCACTTCCTCGCCAGCGTTCCTTATGCGTTGGGTAACCTTCGCCGTCTTCTTCAGAAGCCGTTCAAGGACTATCCTTACCTTAACGAGATACTCACGAAACTGACCACGATGTCGCAGTTCAACAACATTGCCGAGGACAAGCGCCTGGAGGTAAGGGTGTTCAGCTTCGCCTACAAGAAGGGCATCCCGGTTGACACGACCGGCAACGGCGGTGGTTATGTGTTTGACTGCCGCGCGATCAACAATCCTGGCAAATACGAGCATTACCGCCAGTTCACCGGACTTGACAAGGAAGTCATCAAATTCCTTGAGGACGACGGTGGTGTCACGAAGTTCCTGAACAATGTCTACGACATGGTGGATAATCATGTGAAGTGTTTCATTGAGAGGAAGTTCACTCATTTGCAGGTTTGCTTCGGATGTACCGGCGGACAGCATCGTTCGGTCTACTGCGCCGAGCATCTGGCCCAGCATCTGGCCGACAAGTTCGACATAAAGATCACTATTTCCCATAGAGAGCTTGACATTGAGAAGATTCTGTAGATGAAGGCGATGATTTTCGCGGCTGGTCTCGGCACGAGGCTCAAGCCGATAACCGACACGATCCCGAAGGCTTTGGTTCCGATTGACGGAAAGCCTTTGCTTTACCGTGTGGTGTCGAAGCTCAAGGCCGCAGGGATCTCCGATTTCGTCATCAACGTGCATCATTTCGCCGACTCGATCATAGGCTACACCCACGAGCAGGATGACTTCGGAGCCAACGTCCATTTCTCCGACGAAAGAGACCTTTTAAGGGAGACCGGCGGCGGGATAAAGTTCGCCAGGCCTTTGCTTGAGGGCGGCCCGTTCCTGGTCCACAATGTTGACATACTTTCGGATCTGGATGTGGGCTGGTTCATAGCCCAGGCCCGTCCGGACGCTCTTTCCAACATCCTTGTCAGCGACCGTAAGACGCAGAGGTATTTTCTCTTCGATGATGCGATGAGGCTGGTTGGCTGGACAAATCTGGCGACGGGCGAGGTGAGGAGTCCCTACGGGAAAATCGACCCCTGGAGATTCCGGAAATATGCCTTCGCAGGCATCCACTGCGTCTCCGGCGGAATATTCAAGGTCTTTGATGAGGATGGCTGGGGGGATCGCTTCTCGATAACTGACTTTTATATTCAGGAATGCGCCAGGCATCCGATCTACGGGATCGTGCCTTCGGAACTGCGTCTGATCGATGTCGGTAAGGTCGAGACATTGGCGGAGGCTGACGAATTTGTAAGAAACACACTTAAAACATACTGATATGGCAAATCGTAAATTCTGGTCTGATTTCAAGGACTTCGCGATGAAAGGCAATGTGGTCGATATGGCTGTCGGTGTAGTTGTCGGCGGTGCTTTCGGCAAGATTGTCACCTCCATTGTCAATGACATCATCATGCCGTGCGTCGGTGTGCTGATCGGTGGTTTCGACTTCACTTCTCTCAAGATTGTGCTTCACAAGGCTGTGATGGAAGGAGCTGAGGTCGTCAAGCCAGCAGTGACGCTGAACTATGGCAATTTCATTCAGGAGACAGTGAACTTCCTGATCATCGCATTCTGCATATTCCTTGTCATCAAGGGGTTGGCTAAGGTGCACAAGAAAAAGGAAGAGGCTCCGGCTGCCCCTGCCGCTCCGGCTCCTAAGCCTGATGACGTGGTTCTTCTTGAAGAGATCCGTGATCTCCTGAAGAATCATAAGTAGCAGTTTTCGCGTACTTCTTAGGCGAGCATCCTACCGCATCCTTGAAGTACTTCCCGAAGAAGGACTGGTTCGCGAAATGCAGGGTCTCGCTGACTTCCTGGACGGTGTAGTTGCCGCTCTTGAGCATTGCCTTGGCATCCTTGATGACGAAATCGCGTATCCAGTCTTTCGCGTGTTTTCCGGACTCGTGGTAGATCATCTGGGCGAAGTACTTCGGTGAGAGGCACATTTTCCTGGCATAGTACTGGACATTTCTCTCGAAAGTGTAGTGCTGGCTGAGCTCGGTAAGGAACCGGCGGAACAACTCATTGCTTCTCCACCTTGAGACGGGCAGAGTGTTGTTTTCCTGAGTGTTGTTCGCAAGTCTGGAGGACAGGAAGCTTCCGAGCATCACGTAGGCCCCCTGCAAGGCTTCGGCCTTGAACATGTCGTTTTCCAGCACGAGGATGTTCTTGACTGTAGAGAAGAAAGCCATCATCCGCCTGCATTCCATCGGCGTAAGATGTAGAATCCTAGGATTGAAGAGTGATTTTCTGAGAAATCTGGTGCAACTGTAGGAGAAATCCATCAGGCTGCTGTCAGGAAGGATAGCGACCGAGAGGGCTTTGAAGTCATCGGATGCGGACATACTTTCCACAATGTTGCCAAGGCTGATCATTATCACGTCGTTCTCCCTGACAGTGTAGTCGTCCCCGGAGATTCTCGCATGACCTTCTCCATTCACGCACATGAATATTACCGTGAACCTCACTTTGGCCGGCAAGTCCGGAAAAGACTTGAGGACCTCGCTCCAAGGATAGTCGGTGCTGTCATTGAGAAACAGTTGATCGTCATAGATTGTCAGTCCCGGCACCCCTTTTAGTAATTGTAGGTCGAAGTTGTTTATTTTCTTGAATTTATCCATTATGAACCATATTTTGTCCCAAAATACTGAACTTTTGGCAAAAAAGCAACAATTGCCAATTATTTGACTTTCTTGCCATCCTGTAGTACCCTCTCCTTTTGCTCAAGTCAGAATTTTTTTCGCATTTTTACGCAAGAAATCCTGCGTGGAGGATTTAGTTGACTGGAATAATGAAAAAAAGAGATGAAACAAATGAAAAATTTCAAAACTGCTTTGGCCGCCGTGGCTGTTGTGGCCGCGTTGGCCGTGTCGTTGTCGTCATGCTCCATGTCTGATGACTCTTACGATTATCCCAATCCGAACGCATTGGTCACCATAAAGACTGCCGAGTCTGGAGAGACTTATTTTCAGGTGAATGAGAAGACAACTCTGTCGCCTGTCAACTGGACCAATCCATACAAGCGTGAGGTCAGGGCCTTGCTCCGGTATTCCGAGGAGCGTGGTGACGGCGGGTTGTTCTCCAAGAAGGTCAAGGTCGCGTGGATTGACTCCGTGCGTACCAAGGCGGCGGTTCCTTACTCTGATGAGTTCAAGAAGGAGGGAGGCTCCACATTGGCTTTGTACAACGATTGGATCACCTGCTGCGAGGATGGTTACCTTACCATTCATTTCGCCGCCTGGTTCGGAGCCGACCGGAAGGTTAAGCACATCATCGATCTGGGGATAGACCCTGTCACACATGACCTTTACCTAAGGCATGACAGCAACGGAGACAGCGGTTACATGACCATTGGAGAGGGCATCATCGCGTTCAGGATCGACGAGCTTCTGAAGGATGTCAAGGACGGCGAGGTTCTTACCCTCCGCTGGAAGGACTATCAGGGTGACAGAAGCGCCAAAGTGAAGTACTACTCCAGATTTCCTTTGTCGAAGTCTGAGAAATAAATGAATATGAGAGGGTGGCAGGACGGCATCTCTCACCCTCCTTATTCATGCGCCACATTAGTCTTTTTGAATGGGAACACTGTCTGGAGACATAGAACGGAATCTTGTCGATCTGGCAAGGAAAGGCGACCGGGCTGCGATGCGGCAGATCTATGACTGCTACTCCAGATATCTCTCGGCCACCTGTTCCCGTTATCTGCCTGACAGCGATGACCTGCGTGATGTCCTTCAGGACAGTTTCGTCAAGATCTTCTCGTCTTTGGGCAAATTTGACTACCGTGGCGAGGGCTCGCTCAAGGCCTGGATGCGGCAGATATCCGTCAACGAGGCGTTGAAACTGATACGGAAGCGCAAGCGCTCCGACACGTTGGAGTACAAGTGGGATCTTCCGGACAAGGAGCAGGAGGAGGAACCGGATGTGGGAAATGTCCCTTCCGCCGTGATACAGAAGATGATACAGGCTCTGCCGGAAGGTTACAGGACGGTCTTGAATCTTTATGCCTTTGAGGAGAAGAGCCATAAGGAGATAGCGGAATTGCTGGGAATCACGGAGAGTACCTCGGCCTCGCAGCTTCACAGAGCTAGGGCGATTCTTGCAAGACAGATTAAGGACTACAAAAAAAGAACGGAGAAATCATGATGGAAGATAAGGATTGGCTGAAAGGCCTTCAAAACAAGATGAAGGACTACGAGGAGCCCGCGCCGGAAGGATTGTGGGAGGACATCGAGTCTTCGGTCTTCCCGCAGAGGAAACGCCGTGTGGTGGCATTGCCGATCCTGTGGCGCACGGCAGCCGTGGCCGCTGTTGTGGCTCTCGGTGTCTTCGCCGGACTCCGTCTTACAGATCCCGGTAATGGCGAACCGGACAAGGCACAGGAGATCCTGGCTTCCGGCACACCTTCTTCAGTCATTTCGGAAGGAGGCCAGGATGATCCTGTGGAAATCGTCGAGCCTGTGTCCCGGGAAAATGGTCACAAGCCTCTTCTTGCCGAGGCAGTCCCGTCACGCGGCCGATCGGCGCAAAGAACTTCCATGAGACTTGCCGTGGGTCAGAGTCCGGAGCAAAAACTGACTGCCGAACAGGAGCCGGAGGCGGTTACTCGGCAGCAGGAAGTGAATGAATATATTCCTGAATCATTTGCCCCTGAATCGGTTGTGTCCGAGTCAGCCGCTCCTGCGAAGGCCACTCCTGAGGAAGTTGCCTCTGAGGCCATTACGGAACCCGTAAAACCGGTGGAGAAGACCGTGACCGTGACTACCGGCCATGACGACGAGGATTGGTCCGGGTATATTTCCGCGTCAAATGAACCGCGTGCTTTCAGGCGCAAGGCCGCCACTTTGGATCTGTCATTCTCTGAGGGGGCTATGGGAAGCGTGGATGAGAGTTCCTTCGACCTCCAGATGTACTACCGTGGCTCGGCTCCTGCATCGGCGCCAGGACTTATCGGTAATCCTGGTGATGGTCAGGATGGCGTAGACAGGCTCCAGACCCGTGGACTTGCTCCGATGGGGATAAAGACTCCCTCAATGGTCACTTCCAAGTCCGACCATCGCCGCCCGGTCCGTATGGCACTCACAGCCAACGTGCCGATCTCCGGAAAGCTCGGCCTTGAGAGCGGTCTGATGCTCACAACCCTTCGCAGCACTTTCTCGGCTGAGGCGGGGCAGACTTTGACGGAAACCGAGCAGACTTTGCGCTACATCGGCGTGCCGTTGAACCTGACAGCCTCGTTGTTCGACTCAAGATGGTTCTCCCTCTATCTTGGAGGCGGTGGCATGGTTGAGAAATGTGTGTCCGGCAAGTCTGTCACAACCGAGACTCTGGCTGGTGTAAGGCAGGGCGATGGTGTTCGCAAAAGCTTTACCGTCAAGCCTTTGATGTGGTCGCTGAACGCTTCCGCCGGTCTCCAGGCGAATCTCACCAAACGTTTAGGCGTGTATGTTGAACCGGGTCTGAGCTATCACTTTGACGACAAATCCGATTACCAGACCGTCTACAGAGACCGCCCTCTTGACTTCAGCCTAACCTTCGGAGCCAGATTCTCCCTAAGGTAGCCTGCCAGCCCCGTTCCGTCCACCGAACCGGCCATTCCGTGGAGATGTCCCCAGACAAGGCCGTTCCGTCCACCGAACCGTCCATTCCGTGGAGAAGTCCCCTGACAAAGCCGTTCCGTCCACCGAACCGGCCATTCCGTGGAGAAGTTCCCAGGCAAAGCCGTTCCGTCCACCGAACCGGCCATTCCGTGGAGAAGGATTGTGTGTGTGCCTCGTGAGCGGAAAGCGGCAGATTGCTCACGAGAGCGTTGATTAGGGGACTCTCGTGAGCAATCTAGGCCTATCTGCGCACGAGAGCCTTATGTCTGTTGAGGACTCGGCCTCAGACGCTAATGGCGCTTCGGCAGACTCGGAGACCGGACTGGCGCTTCGGCAGACTCGGAGACCGGACTGGCGCATCAGCAGACTCGGAGACCGGACTGGTGCATCGACTGACTTGGCGACCGGGTTGGTGCTTCATCTAGCTTGGTGATCTGTCAGGCGCTTCAACTTACCCGGTGACCTGTCTGGTGCTTCGGCAGACCTTATGTCCGGGAATGAACCTCTTGTCCTCGGAGGAGAACCTTGGCGATGAACGGGGTCTGGTGGCAGTACGGGATGAAGGCGAGGGACGGGACTGGTTTCGTGACGATCAGGTTGGCTAGTTTGCCGACGGTGATCGAGCCCAGATCCTCGGCCACGCCCATCGCGTAGGCGGAGTTGAGGGTGCAGGCGTTGAATGACTGGGCCGGGGTGAGGCGCATTCTGATGCAGCCTAAGGCCATCACGAAACGCATATCACCGGAAGGGGAGGATCCTGGGTTGTAGTCCGAGGCGAGTGCCAGGCCGAGACCCGCGCTGACATATTCCTTGGCCCTGCCGTAGGGGATGCCGAGGAAGAATGAGGAGCCGGGGAGCATCGTCGGCATCGTGCGGGAGTCTCTAAGTGCCTCGATCTCAGCGTCTGTCGTGCGCTCAAGGTGATCGACCGAAAGAGCGTTATGCTTCACGGCCACCTGCACGCCGCCAGAGCAGGCAAGCTCGTTGGCGTGGATTTTCGGAATGAGACCGTAACGCTCACCGGCGGAAAGAATTCGATCCGTTTCAGCGACCGTGAAGAATCCCTCGTCGCAGAACACATCGACATATTCAGCAAGCCCTTCGGCGGCGACGGCAGGAATCATCTCCTCGCAGACGAGGTTGACATATTCATTCTGCCGGCCTTTGAAGGCTCTGCCGACGGCGTGCGCCCCGAGGAAGGTCGCCTTGATGGTGGCGGGGGAGTCCTTTTTGACGCGGCGGATCACCCGCAGCATCTTCAGCTCGTCCTCAAGGGTCAGGCCGTAGCCGCTCTTGATCTCGATGGCGCCGGTTCCTTTGGCGATCATCTCCCGCACGCGCGCCATTGTCTGTGAATATAATTCCTCTTCGCTCGTGCGGTGGAGCAGATCGGCGGAGTTGAGGATTCCGCCTCCGCGGGAGGCTATCTCCTCGTAGCTCAGGCCGTTGATCTTGTCGATGAACTCCTGCTCGCGGGTTCCGGCGTAGCAGATGTGGGTGTGGGAGTCGCAGAAGGCCGGTATCACCATACCGCCCTCTGCGTCAATTACTTCATCTTGTGGGCCGGGCACCGGGCACTCGGACATATTCCCGAAACCAGAGATTCGTTCGCCCTCGATCGTGAGGTAAGCGTCCCGCAAGGAGCCGACCTCGTCCATCTCGGCGCCTTGCTTGCGCAGAATGCCTTCGGGAACGATTCCGACCAGTTCGCCGATGTGGGTGATTATGGTCATCTTATGAACTCGATAGATTTCTGGATGAGCGGGTGCATATAGACATCATCGCTGATGAACGGCACGACCTTGCGGTAGTCATTGAATATGCCTTCGATGGCCTCCGAGGACTTGTTGCCGGCGATCTGGTGCCTGAAGTCGAGCGCCTGTGCGGCGTTGAACAGTTCTATGGCAAGCACTTCCTCGCAGTTGTCGATGACGCGCACAAGTTTCGTCGCGGCGTTGGAACCCATGCTGACGTGATCCTCCTGACCCTGTGAGGATGGGATGGAGTCCACTGACGCCGGCCAGCAGAGTCCCTTGTTCTGGCTCACGATCGAGGCCGCCGTGTACTGCGGAATCATGAAGCCGCTGTTGAGTCCCGGCGTGGCGACAAGGAATTTCGGCAGACCTCGCTGGCCGGAGATCAGACGGTATATTCGTCTTTCAGAGATGTTTGCGAGTTCGGACATGGCGATCGCCAGGGCATCCATCGGGATGGCGATAGGCTCTCCGTGGAAGTTGCCGGCGGAGATGATCATGTCCTCGTCAGGGAAGACGTTCGGATTGTCCGTCGCGCTGTTGATCTCGTTCTCGATCACCGACTCGACGTAGCGGATGCTGTCCTTGACCGCGCCGTGTACCTGAGGGATGCAGCGGAATGAATATGGATCCTGAACATGTTCCTTGTGGTTCCTTATCAGTTCGCTGCCATCCAGCAGGGTCATGAATCTGGCCGCGGTGTCGATCTGTCCCTTGTGCGGACGAAGCTGGTGGGTCAGAGGCAGGAACGGCTCGACGCGGCCGTCATAGGCTTCCAGTGACATCGCGCCGATCCTGTCGGCCCATTCGGAAAGCCTGTGGCACTGGATGAGCGACCAGATGGCGTGGGCGCTCATGAACTGGGTTCCGTTCAGAAGAGCGAGACCCTCCTTGGACTGAAGGCTGATAGTTTCCCAGCCCATCTCGTCCCAGACCTCCTTGCTTGGTCTGACCTTGCCCTTGTAGAGAACCTCTCCGAGACCGATCAGCGGTAGGCTGAGGTGGGCGAGGGGAGCGAGGTCGCCGGAAGCACCGAGGGATCCCTGCTGGTAGACTACCGGGAGGATGTCGTTGTTGAACATGTCCAGAAGCCTCTGGACAGTAATCAGCTGCGCTCCGGAATGACCGTAGGAAAGGGACTGGGCCTTAAGCAGGAGCATCAGCCTCACGATCTGCGGGCGTACAGTCTCGCCGGTTCCGCAGGCGTGGGACATCACCAGGTTGTGCTGGAGCTGCGAGAGCTGGTCGGCAGGGATGGTCACGTTGCACAGGGAACCGAATCCGGTGGTGACTCCATAGACCGGGCGACCGATGTCCTCCATCTTGCTGTCCAGGTACTTACGGCATTTCTCAATGGCCGCCACGGCCTCCGGGCCGAGTTCGACCCTCTCGTGGTTCTCAATTATCTCCTTAAGCCTTCCAAGGCTCAGATGTTCGTGTGAGATGATGTGTGTCATAGTTCCTCAATCGCTTTTCTGACAATGTTTTCGTCTGTGTGGTTCGCAACTGTCACCGTAAGTTCCGGTGTGCGTTCCATTTCCCTCATTATGGCGTGTTCCGCGCCTTCGTTGCGCGCCCAGCTGCGGCGGGCTATTCCGTTGTTCACGTCCCAAAACAGCATCTGGGTGATGTGCCTGTCCGAATCAGCCGATCCGTCGATCACCATGCCGAAGCCTCCGTTGATGACCTCGCCCCAGCCGACTCCGCCTCCGTTGTGGATGGAAACCCAGGTGGCTCCCCGGAAACCGTCACCGATGACGTTCTGGATGGCCATGTCGGCGGTGAACCGGGATCCGTCGTAGATGTTGGATGTCTCGCGGAACGGGGAGTCTGTGCCGGAAACGTCGTGATGGTCGCGGCCAAGCACGATCGGCGCTGAAATCTCACCCTTGCGGATGGCCTTGTTGAAGGCCAGGGCGATCTTGGTCCTGCCCTCGCAGTCGGCGTAGAGGATGCGGGCCTGCGAACCGACCACCAGATGGTTCCTGCCGGCTTCCTCTATCCAATGAATATTGTCGTTCAGCTGTCCCTGAATCTCTTCCGGAGCCGTTTCCAATTCCTTTTTAAGAATATTCACGGCTATCTCGTCGGACTTGGCGAGGTCTTCCGGCCTCTCGCTCATGCAGACCCAGCGGAACGGGCCGAAACCGTAGTCGAAGTAGAGCGGCCCCATGATGTCCTGGACGTAGGACGGATAGCGGAAGGTGCCGTCTGCCTTTAATATGTCTGCTCCTGCCCTTGAGGATTCCAGCAGGAAGGCGTTGCCGTAGTCAAAAAAGTACATTCCCTTGGATGCCAGCTCGTTGATGGCGGCGACGTGCCTCCTCAACGACGAGCGCACCGCCTCACGGAATCTCTCCGGCTCCTCGGCCATCATCTTGACGGACTCCTCAAATGTCTGTCCGACAGGATAGTAGCCTCCGGCCCACGGATTGTGGAGCGATGTCTGGTCCGAACCGAGGTCCACAGGAATATTCTCGGCCGCAAGTCTCTCCCAGAGATCCACGACGTTGCCCACATAGGCCAGCGAGACGGTCTCCTTGTTCTCCATCGCCTTGCGGACGCGCGGGATAAGCTCGTCCAGATTCTCGTGCAGCTCATCGACCCAGCCTTGGTCGTAACGCTTGCGGGCGGCGAGCGGATTGATCTCGGCTGTGACGCTCACGACCCCGGCGATGTTTCCGGCCTTAGGCTGCGCCCCGGACATCCCGCCAAGACCGGCTGTCACGAATAGCATTCCCTTCATATTCTCTCTTGTTCCTGCGATACCTCTGGCTTTCAGTTGCTTGCGTGCCGCGTTCATCACCGTGATCGTCGTTCCGTGCACGATCCCCTGGGGACCGATGTACATATACGATCCGGCTGTCATCTGGCCGTACTGTGACACTCCCAATGCGTTGAATCTTTCCCAATCATCCTGCTTCGAATAGTTCGGGATGACCATTCCGTTGGTCACTACGACCCTCGGAGCGTCCTTGTGGCTCGGGAAGAGTCCCATCGGATGGCCGGAGTACATCGAGAGTGTCTGCTCGTCGGTCATCTCGGCCAAGTACTTCATCGTCAGCCGGTACTGCGCCCAGTTCTGGAATATTGCTCCGTTGCCTCCGTAGATGATCAGCTCGTGCGGATGCTGCGCCACCCTCGGATCCAGGTTGTTCTGGATCATCGCCATGATGGCCGCGGCCTGGCGGCTCCGGCAAGGATATTCATCGATCGGTCTGGCGTACATGTCGTAGGACGGGCGGAAGCGGTACATGTAGATGCGTCCGTAGTCCTTGAGTTCCTTGGCGAACTCCGGCGCCAGTTCGGCGTGGAACTTGGCCGGGAAGTATCTCAGCGCGTTCTTCAGCGCCAGCACTTTCTCTTCGGCTGTGAGGATGTCCTTGCGCTTAGGGGCGTGGTTGATCGTCTTGTCATAAGGTTTCGGCTCCGGGAGCCTGTCCTGCGGGATGCCCGCAAGTATCTCTTCCTGAAACTTATCCATTGATCTTCGAGTTTACGATGTCCAGAATCTCTTTCTCTTCCACAACTGCCTTCGCCGCGATCTCATCGGCCTCGGCGACCAGCTCGGCGGCCTTTGCCTTGTCGCCAAGGGAAGCCGCGTTGATCTTCACGTTGAGTTGCGCTCCGAGAACCGCGCTTCGTGCCGCCAAAGCTCCCACTCCGGCGTCTGAAACGGAGTTTGGGTTTCCGGTCTCGGCCATCGCCCTTGTGATCTCGAAGGCCTTGAACGAGGCTTTCATCGTGCGCAGAGGCACCTGTGTGGCGTATAGAGTGGCCTTTTCGATTGCCTCAGAACGTGCAGCTTTCTCCTCATCCGTTCCCTTAGGAAGCCCGAACGCGGCCATAATCTTGTCGAACGCCGCGGTGTCCTCATCGACGAGGCTTACCAGCTCCCGCATTACGGCGTGTCCCTTCTCAGCCCAGTCGGAGAACTCCTTCCAGCGGTCATCCCAGCCTCTCTTGTGGGCTGAAAGATTTGCGACCATTGTGCCGAGGGCCGCTCCGAGAGCGCCCATGTAGGCGGAAATCGATCCGCCGCCCGGGGCAGGGGACTCGGAAGCCGTCTCCTCGGCGAATCCCTTGAGCGTCATTCTGATGAGCCTCTCCTTAATGGCCATCTGCTCAGGATCTTCCATAAGATATTCAATGACCTTCTCGTGCGGGTTGAACGGCTTGAGGTCGTCAAGGCTCATCGACTTGACTGCTATCTTCATTATTTCTTCGTCCGAGATTCCGAGCGAGCGCTCCTGCTTCTCAAGGTAGAACTTTCCGGCCTCCATCAGCACACGCTTCGGTACCAGTCCGACGATCTCGGCTCCGGTGACCCTGAGTCCTCTGGCGGCGGCGGCTCTGGAGACTTCCTCGTAGGCCACGTGCAGAGGTGTCGTCTTGATGTCGGTGATGTTCATCGAGACCTGAGCGATGCCATATTCATCAATGTACCAACCAATTGCCTTGCACCCCTTGAGGGTTCCCGGCTGCCAGCGGTCCTTGCCGTTTTCGTCCTTGAGCACTTTCCCGGTCAGGCTTCCGCCCTCGCGCATCTTGCGTCCTTTCTCACGCACATCGAACGCGATCGCCATCGCGCGGCGGGTTGAGGTCGTGTTGAGATTATAGTTGACGGCCACAAGGAAGTCTCTGGCTCCCACATTGATAGCCCCGCTCTTCGCCACTGTCTCGTTATATTCCTTAGGCCCGAAGTCCGGTGCCTTGGCAGGATCGGCGATCTTCTCCGGCAGGGCTTCATATTCCCCGGCCCTGCAGACCGCGAGGTTCTTCCTTTCCGGCTTGAACGCCGCCGCCTCGTAGCAGTAGCAAGGGATGCCGAGCTCGTCGTAGATCCTTTTCGCCAGCCCGCGCGCCAGTTCCGCGCACTCTTCCAAAGTCGTCTCCGCGACCGGTACGAGCGGCAGCACATCGCACGCCCCCGACCGAGGGTGCGCCCCGTGGTGATGCCTCATGTCGATCACCTCGCCGGAACACTTGACTCCTTGGAAAGCCGCCTCCAGCACAGCTTCGGGGCTGCCCACGAAGGTCACGACAGTCCTGTTGGTCGCCTCGCCCGGATCCACGTCGAGCACCTTGACGCCCTCCTCGTTGCCGTTGACCGTCACCTTGGCCGAAGCGATGGCCTTAACGATCTGATCAATAACATTTTTGTCTCGCCCTTCACTGAAATTGGGCACGCATTCTATAATCTTTGCCATAGTGGTTATGTGTTTTTAATATGTGGCTATAAATTTATGAATAATTTACCAATATTCATTGCAAAACCGAAGGGAATCTTCCGATTCTCTTTTAAATATGAACAGAAAATGCGTTTTTCATGGTCGCTGAGCCTGTCGAAGCGACCGATGTCCCCGCCCGGTTCATTTGAACGGCTGCCTTTGGGCTATAATTGCCGGGTTATTCCGCCTTCCGCCAGCGGATGTAGGACTCGTTCCGGTAGGAACGGCGGTGCACGTTGATGCCGAATTCCAGGACTTCTCCTTCTTCAGGAATATATTCTTTACGCCATTGGGCATTGACATTTAAACTGACACAACAGCAAATAAAAACAACAAGATTCGCACACCATTGGGATACAACAATTCGATGCCGCTACTTTTGCCGGCATCGTTTGTATTCGCGTCTGACAACACCACATCGGCGAACGCCGATCTCCGGCCGCGTCTCTCGACCGGACTTGGCTCCTGTTTCTTTCTCATCTTTTCCGTTTTTGCGCGAAGGTATAACTCTTCTGCGCTCACGTCAAGATGGGGTTGCGGTGACGGTTACCCACTGAAAACCCGCAGTTCCGCAGAAACTCATCTTTTCGGAATTCCTGCTGTCCACTGCACGGGGTCATCGCTCCGCACAGTGTCAGAACAATCGCCACTGTCACCTTCAGGTTTTGCCAACTGAAATTCATTTCACATATTTGTTTATCACGCTGACGGTGTTATGATAAGTCTCCAGTCACCGTTGCCGGCGGAGCGCTGGATGTACCCTTTGGAAACAAGCTGCCTGATGTGCTTGTTGACTGCGGCAACATTTACCCCCGCCTCCTCTGATAATCTTGCAATGGTTATGTCTGGACTTGCATACATCAGATTGAGAATCCTGCTGGTAGTGTTTGTTCGGAATGTGACCCGCTCACCATCAAACCACCAAACATTTTCGCCTCGTTCCGTAAGGAAGCGAATATTGAATGATACCTCCTCCACAAACAGGTTTGTGAAGTAAGTGAGAAACTGCTGTATGCTTCGCTTAGATGCGTGAGCTCCCAATGAGGGGGTGGCTCCGACGGTCAAGTCTGTCTTGTGAAGAGCCTCAAGATATTCATTCTTCTTTCTGCTTCTCACAACAATCATAGGATAGCCGTGCCGCGAGAGGATGTAGTTGACCATCATCCTTGCTATGCGCCCGTTGCCGTCCTCGAAAGGGTGAATACGAATGTAACGATAGTGGAATATGGCCGCAAGCTCGATAGGTGTGAACTTGCCGGAGTGTTCCTCCCCGTTGTACCAATTCACAAGATCTGTCATCAATGCAGGTGTCTCTTCCGGCGACGCATACTCAAAACGGTCTCCGTAACGTGTGATGACACTGTTTGGGCGTGTCTTGTATTGGCCGGCGTGAATGACATAACTGCTGGTCTGCCCGCCGGGTAGATTGCGGTGTACCGTGTAGTCTTCTCGCAGGAGGGTCTTGTGCAAAGTCTGGATGAAGTTCTGTGTGAGTGGTATGTCTTTGAGCCCGGCCTCCTCGGTCATCATTTTCAGGCCAACATTGCTGGCGGTCATTTCCTGCACATCCTTGACTTCCGCTTCTCCGACTACCTTTCCGAAGAGGAGCAGAATCTCGGTCTGTCCATACGTGAGTGTGTTGCCCTCAATATGGTTGCTGTTATAGTTGAAATCAATTGTGAACCTCCGGCTCAACAATTCCCTGTCCCTGTCAGAAAGAGGTTGCAAGGCATTCCAACGGTTCATTATCGCCTCTACTTTATCCATATCATATTGCCTTTAATTTGCGAAATATCGTGTTTAAAGGTATATACCATCTACCTTTTGTCGCATTTGTTTGCAAATATACTCAAGTTTTTCAAAGAATATAAACAGTTTGAACCTAAATGCCTCCGATATGCGCGGCACCGGTCGCCGCTTTACGAGATTCCTTGCAGATCAAGTTTATAGATGGTATCCTTGTCAATGCGTTCGTTTTTGAGAAACATAAGCATATAGATTGGACAATACGTGACAGGACCTTTCACGGAAAGGTTGTCATTGCAGAAGACCATCTCGCTTTCTATTTCATAGTTAGGAACTTTCAGGACATTGTCCATAGCGCTGTGACGCTCGTAGTTTTTGCCGGATTTGATTTCGATCGGAAGAATCTTTTCTTTGTAGGTCACTACAAAATCCAACTCTCCCTGCTTCTTGTTGTTGAAGTAAGCCAGAGAGAAACCGTGGGCTGTCAATTCCTGCGCGGCGGCATTTTCGAATATCCCGCCATAGTTGACATTCATTTCGCCGCGAAGAAGTTTCAGCTGCAATCCATCTGAATATTGGCAGGCGAGGAGTCCGACATCGTTGAGGAACAACTTGAACAGATTTCTCTGCTCGGCCAGTTTCAAAGGATATTTTGGCTCCTCCACATTGTATGTCGGCAGGGCGACACCTGCGTTCCTAAGCCACAGGAAGCTGTTGCAGTACCGATTGAACTTGAAATTCTCATTGAGATTCTTGAGAATGAAGCGTTTGTTCTTCGTGTTCAGCTCCGAAGGAATCAAATCGAAGATGTCGTTCAGGTACAGTTTATCCCTTGGATCATATTTGGCGATATCCTTCTTGTAAAGTTTGATGATGGCTTTTTGTTCCTCTTCCACCAGACGCAGATTGTTGGTGTCAATATATTTGGAGACGGCGGCAGGCATTCCTCCGACCACCAGATAAAGCTGGAACACCTTCATCATCCTTTCGTGCACTATCCTGTCAACCGGAGTTCTGTTCCTGAAACTTTCCTCAAGCGTGCCAATGATAGTCGGAGCGACACCAACGGCAAGCGCAAATTCCTCAAAATCCAGCGGATACATATCGAATATGTCCATATATCCTACCGGCTCGCTTCGAAGATCCTTCAACTCGACACCAAGAAGCGATCCGCTCAGAGCATATCTGTAGCTTCCTTCTTCCACCAGGAATTTTATCAGAGTGACGATTTCCGGATATTCCTGCACTTCGTCAAAGAAGATAAGTGTCTTGCCGGGAATCATTTTCGTCTTGGCAAGCGCTGAAATCCTTAGTATCATCTCTTTAGCGTCCACCGCACCGTCAAGAAAACCAATGGCGTTTCGACTTTCGACAAAGTTGATCTCCACAGTGCTGTCGAAATTCTCCGCTCCGAACCTCCTTATGGCGAATGTTTTTCCCGTCTGCCTTGCCCCTGTGAGAAGCAACGCTTTGTTATGATTCTTGTAGAAACTTTCTATCTTATTGTCAATCTTGCGTTTAATCATCTTTTTGTCCGCTTTTCCAAGGCAAAAATACATATTTATGTCCGTTTTTTCAAGGTGAATAAGTGTATTTCTGTCCGATTATTCTATTTTTTAGGAATTCGATAGATGTCCATACTTTCCTTGATAATCTTAGATCCAAGGACAAATACCTTTGGACGACCATTAGAAAGTTGAACTTTACAAGTAATGACTGGTGTCCTTTTCCCTCCTACAGTCTCAATCCTTCGATATGCAGATACTTTGACGCTTCTATCAATGCTTAAACAACCATCTTCGTTGAAAGGATTAAAGCCATCACCTGAAATGATGAGGTCCTTCTGTCTTTTAAGTTTTTCTGTGAGAACTGGTTTCATCGGAATCGTGATTCCTTCACCGGATTCTTGAATGGTTCGGTACGTCTCAACAAGCTCCGCATATTCCTCCATGCTTGAATACAAGCCCCATGGAGTAGATAGGTTTTGAAGGTAATGCACATACTCATGGAGCATCACTCCAAAATCGTGTTCAGAGAGTGAATCAGAATCTCCCTGGAAACTAAATGGCAGCTTTATCTCCATAAAGGATGGTCTATAAGAGGCATAGGCCTGATGAAGTTGGTCAGGGTTTGCGCCTCCATCTCTTTCCACCAAAATGGCGATATTATGAACCAATGATGTTGTATCCATCATAAATAATCATGCAAGGCTAACCGTTACATATCATCCAGGGAGAGGCTTGAGAGTACAATCTTGTTCTTTCTAGCCAGCTTCTCCTTGGAAGAGAAGTACGCAGTTTTCTCTTCAAGAAGCCCTTTGTTAAACTTCTCCGGATTGCGCTTCACCTCTATCACATCGAGTACATTCTCCTTCAGACGAAGGGCAACGATGTCCAGTTTAGCTTGCTGATGATGACCATCCTTGTCAATGTACCCTTTAGGGTCCCACCACCCTCCGATATCGCGGTATTCCATACTCTCCACAAGTTTAAGCTTGAAGTATCTCTCAAGTACGTCACCAGAATATGTCTCATAATCATCTTCCATTATTCTGCGCAGCGCCGGGTACTGTCCAATTTCGATGAGTCGCTGGTTCTTCTCCACATAGCGGAACCAGAAACGGAGGAAGATGTCGCTGATCTCATATCGTACAGTCTGAGTTTTGGGCTTTGCCCATATTGGCCGGACTTTCCGAATCAGGTCATAAGTATCTTCTAGTTTTAATAGTTGCCCGCCTAGACTCTTTCCTCCCAGGTAGTCTTCAATGGAAGCCTGAGTATTATACCCCAACGATATTGCTTGAAGGATCGAGAAGTACGTCGCATACTTCTTTCCAAATTCCTGGATGAGGAGTTTCCTGCCCTCTTCTATCAAGGGAGAATCCTCCTTGCAGATTTTTGCAATCATCTTCCCACAAGTCGTGGCCTTCACATCAATGAACAACTCCACATATTTCGGGATACCGCCAGTAAATGTATATAGTGCAAGAAGATCGTCGTTGGAATAACCCGGAGCGTTGTCCTCCATGATTTGTTTGAGGACTGAAGTGGGGAAAGCCTGCAGTTTGATGGTCGAATCCTGTCTCCCGTAAAGGGGTTCTTTCCTGTCTTTGAAGAGTTTCTCCATCAGGGAATAAACAGAACCGCTGACAACCATATTCACATGGCTCTCCTTTTGGTACTTGTCCCACCAGTTCTGAATATCGCTGTATATGGATGGATTGATCTCCAGGAAATTCTGAAATTCATCAAAGACAAGCGTGTATTTCCGGCGCGTTCCTTCCTCCATTAAGAAACGGAAGACATCACGGAAAGCACTCATCGGAGGGACGAATACCCCTATCTTCTCATGGAGCTCTTCGCAGAATTCCCCGCATAGGACTGATTCACTTTTTTTACCTACGAATAGATATACATAGGTTTCATCCTGATAGGCTTCCTTTATAAGAGTCGTCTTCCCTATACGTCTCCTTCCGGTGACAACAGTAAGTCGAGAATAACCATTGTACGATAGTTCCCTCATTTCGCGCAGTGTCTCCAACTGCTCTTCTCTGTCATAAAACCTCATTTCAATAAAATTTTACAGTCGTAAAATTTACGGCTGTTGCAAAGTTAGCAAAAAGAATCGAATACGTAAGAGTAAAGGTGAAAAAGAGATAGGCGGCGGAGTATGTCTGCGGATTCTTCAAGGGAAACAAGAATCAGTCGACAATCCGGCTGCTCTTCCTTGAAGGCTTTCAACCCGTTCTTATGGCGGGTCTTCACTTCCTCGCTGGACTTGATCTCAATAGCAACCTTTGTGTCTCCGATAATGGCATCGACTTCCTGGTCATTGTATGTGTGCAATAGGAGATTTTCTCACGGCGACGGTAATTAACGTGAGCACGATGAAAATTAACTAATTGATTATTAGGAAAATAGCGAAAGTTTTTGTAAATTTGTTAGAGCAAATAAACTAATACAAACACTTTCGCTATGACGATCGCCAGAGACAAAATTACGGAAATTTTCTGTATGGCGGATGACTTCTGCCACATTTATGACAGATTTATCAAGATTAACGGACTCGCTCCCAAGCGGGACAAGTCTAAAAGGAAGTACCACCGTGACAGCACGCTGTCCGATGCCGAGGTGATAACCATCATGATACTGTTTCATCTGATGGGCTATAAATGTTTGAAACACTTTTACTTGAATGAAGTTTACAAGAATATGACCGACCTGTTTCCTCACACCGTCTCCTATAATCGCTTCGTTAAACTGGAGCGAAAGGTTGCTGTACCTTTCATCCTGCTCGTCAAGAAGTGCTGCCTGGGCGGCTGCACGGGGATCAGTTTTGTCGATAGTACGGCTTCGCGCGTCTGCAAGAACCAACGCATCCATCTCCACAAGGTTTTCAAGGGACTTGCCCAGCGGGGCCAGTGCTCGATGGGATGGTTCTATGGCTTCAAACTGCACCTCATTTGCAACGAAAAGGGAGATCTCCTGAGCTTCATGGTCACGCCTGGCAATGTGGATGACAGGGAGCCGCTCCGGAACAAGTCCTTCATTGAGCAGATCTTCGGTAGACTTGTCGGAGACAAGGGATACATTTGCAAAGAACTCTTTTCCAGGCTTTTTATTGATGGTATTCAATTGATTACAAAGCTGAAGAGTAACATGAAGGGACAAATCATGACCATTGGAGACCGCATTCTCCTCCGGAAGAGAGCGCTCATTGAGACCATCAACGACGAACTGAAAAACATGGCTCAGATTGAGCACTCCAGACACCGGTCCGTCGTTGGCTTCACGGTCAACCTGATGGCAGGCCTGCAGCCTACTCGTTCTTCCCGAAGAAGCCGATGATTGATGTGGAACGCGTCTCGCCGTATGAGAATGGAGTTATTCAATTGTCACTCTTTTAGTTGTAATTCGTCGAACTCACGTTATCTTAAGAAAAACAGAAGAAATTTCAGATTCGTTCCAGATTTTATTTGTAATTTCGTCGAGTCGTGAGAAACGGAAACGATGATGAACCGTAAGGGTTTGCATTGACAACGGCGAGGGTAAGCTCGTGTCTTTCAGAGCATTGACAATTATTGAAAAGACATGCAGCCCTCAGGACATTGATATGGAACTATGAAGATACTGGTAATAGAAGACGAGCGCTCTTTGCAGGAATTGATTGCGAGAGCATTGCTGAAGGAGCATTATGTCGTGGAAGTGGCTTCGACATACGGTGAGGCGTGGGAAAAGCTGTCGTTGTTCTCATATGACTGCATCCTGCTGGACATCATGCTTCCGGACGGAAACGGGCTCGACCTGCTGAAGGCCTTCAGGGAAGAAGGAAAAGCATTGACAGTGATCATACTTTCAGCCCGCAACTCATTGGAAGACAAGATTATCGGACTGGAAGAGGGTGCGGACGACTACCTCCCGAAGCCATTCCACACGGCAGAACTTCTGGCCAGAATCAAGAGCGTGACCAGAAGAAGCAACGGAAGCGGACGCAACGGAATAGTCTATGGCAATGTCAAGCTCAACCCGGACAGCCGCACAGTGGAAGTCTGCGGAAAAGCATTGACATTGGTGAAGAAAGAATACGACATACTTCACTATTTCCTGCTCAGACCGGGGCACATGGTAGATAAATCAGTATTGGCAGAAGCCGTGTGGGGCGACGACATATATCTGGCGGACAATTTCGACTTCATCTATTCGCAGGTCAAGAATCTGCGCAAAAAACTGGAAGAAGCCGGCGCCGATATAGAAATCAAGTCAGTTTACGGATTCGGATACAAACTCGTCACTAAGGAATAAGGGACAGACTCGTCTATAAACGACACAATCTCAATTTGAACATGTGAGGCAAAAACCCGTCACCAAAGAATGAAACTGATCCACAATATCGCTGTACGCCTGTCTATGGCATTGCTCCCGGTCATCGCGCTCTGGGCGATGGTCTTTTACTTCGTCATCGTGGATGAGATCAATGACGAGGCCGACGACCTGCTTGAAAGTTACGCTGAACAGTTGATGGTCAAGAAGTTGTCCGGGAAGAAGCTGCCGGTTGCCAACATCATGACAGACGGGCATTACAGCATTTCCGAAGTTGCGGAGAGTTATGCAAATTCACATACCGGGATGGAGTACTACGATGCAGACTTCTACATTCAGGAGACAGACGAACAAGAACCTGCACGATTTCTCAAAACGATATTCAGAGACCGTGAAGGAAGATGTTTTGAACTCATTGTCGCTACACCCACAATCGAAAAAGATGACCTGATAAAGACCATCCTCTGGTGGATACTTGCATTGTATCTCATTCTGTTGCTGACAGTTATCGTGACCACTCTCGTCGTGTTCCAGAAAAGCATGCGGCCGCTATACATGATTCTCGACTGGCTCAATGCCTACACACCCGGAAAGTCACACGGCAGATTGTCAATAAACTCGGACATCCGGGAATTCCGTCAGCTGGAGAAAGCCGCCACAGATGCGACTGACCGCTCCGACAGAGCCTTCGAAAAGCAGAAACAGTTCATAGGCAATGCTTCACACGAGCTTCAGACACCGCTTGCCGTGCTTGGAGGAAGGATCGACTGGATGCTGGACAATGACACATTGGGGGAAGAAAGCGTCGGCGAACTCGTGCAGATGAAACGCGAACTCGGTCATATCGTGCGACTCAACAAGACACTTCTCCTGCTCACGAAAATCGACAACGGACAGTTCCCTGACGTGACTGACATAGACCTTTCAGCCATGGTGCTGTCCCAGAAAGAACTGTATGGGGAAATCTTCAGCAGCAAGCAGATAACCTGTTCAGCACAAATACCGGACTCCCCTGTCACGATAAAGATGAACGAGACGCTCGCCACGATTTTAGTGACCAACATCATCAAAAACGCATTTGTGCACAGCCCTGAGGACGGCAAGGTCACATTGACATTGACAGAAAACGAACTCGTGGTCGAGAACAGCGGGGACTCGCCTCTGGACAGCAGCCGGATTTTTGAGAGATTCTACCAGGGCTCGAAAAAAGAGGGCTCTACCGGACTGGGGCTGGCACTTGCCAAAACCATTGCAGACAGATGCGGAATGCTACTCACCTATTCTTATGTGGACGGAATGCACCGTTTCAGCGTAAAATTCTGAAAAAAGTTCAGAATTTCCGTGCCGATTACAGATTCACTCCAGAATTGTACTATAATTTCGCAATACAAAGAAGGACAATGTTATGTTTAAGAAGATCATTTTAGTAATCATTTCGCTCGCGGCGGCAGGAACATTGGGCTATTTCCTGTCAAACCTCGTGCACGACAAGGCGACAAGCCCGGAATCACTTCCGGAAAACGTATTGAGCTTCATCACTGAGCACTTTCAAGATGAAAAAATAGCATTTGCCAAAGAAGACAGAGACTTGCAGAAAATTTCCTACGAAATCGTGCTCACAGACGGGACCAAACTGGAATTCCGTCGCAACGGAGAATGGAAGGAAATCAACCGTCACCGCAACAGCATCCCCGACGGCATAATTCCGCAGGCAGCAGCCGACAAGGTCAATGAACTGTATCCCGACTCGTTCATCACCAAGGCCGAGTATGACGACGGAGAACTTGAGCTGAAACTGGACAATGGCTTCGAACTGAAATTCGACAAGAACTTCAATCTTGCAGGACTCGACCGATAGCCCGGATAATCAGAGATAAAAAAAATACAAATCAATAAATTATAGTACAATGAAAAATTTATTTATTACAGCAATGTGCATCTGCCTGATGACACTTGCAGGCTGCAGTAAAGCTTCGACTGACAGCCAGATAAACGAAAAAGCGAAAGCAGAATTGGCAGAACGCTATCCGGATGCAGTCAATGTAAAATGGACATCCAAGAACGGCTACGACGTGGCGCAATTCAACAGAGTCGCTACACGTTCAGCCAACGCAGGATATGACTTCTCCGTATGGTTCAACCGCTCAGGACAGTGGTGCATGACCGAAAGCGAGATTTCGTACAATGAACTTCCGGAAGCCGTAAAGACAGCTTTCCAGGCAAGTGAATATGCTGACTGGAAAGTGGATGACATCGACAAGCTCGAGAGAAACGGCATGGAGACCTTCTATGTCATCGAGGTCGAGACACGTTCCGGCAATATCGAAAAGGAAGCGGACCTGTATTATTCTGAAGAAGGAGCCCTCATCAAGACAGTGGTGGACATCGATTCCGACTACGACTACGAGGACTATCTCCCGACAGACATCCAGTCCGAACTCGAGAAATTCATCGGACAGAAATACCCTGGAGCAGCAATCATAGATACAGAATATGATGACGGCGAAATCGAAGTCGAGATTGTACACGAAAGACGCGGCAAGGATGTGTATTTCAGCAAGGACCACAACTGGCTCCGCACAGAGTGGGATGTACGTAAAAACGAACTTCCGGCAGCCGTTCTGACCCAGATCAGCACATCTTATCCATCATGGAAAATCGATGACGCCGAATACGTGGAGACCCCATCAGGAGACTGGTTCAAGATAGAACTTGAAAAAGGGGACTCGGAAGTCAAAATCAAAATTACAGCTGCCGGAGTTATTTTATAAGCGAAGGCTATTCAAATGCCCAATGCCCGATGTCAGTGCGGTGGAAGAGGTTATCGCAATCCACCTTGGACACAGCCTCAAGAGCCTTGTCATGAGCTGACTTGAGATCAGGGGCAGAAGCAAGAACCATCAGTACACGGCCGCCATTTGTCACCAACGAATGGCCGGCCTTGTCGTATGACTCGTGGCCTTCTCCCGGTTTCTTGAGCGTGGTACCCATATGATAAACCTTGACGGAAGGGTCACTCAGCACCGCATCCAGTCCCTTGATTTCCACGCCTTTCTTACATGAGCCTAATTAACACCAGCTTTATGGAGCCAAAGAAGCAACGCGCCTTCCGTTGGATTTCCGATTGCCTTAATCTTTGAAGGATCTGCAAAATCAAGGTTTGCAGTTGTATTGACAGCAATGCATTCTTTGATAAGACTTGACGTATTCTCTTCCAAGAGAGCTTGATCCGAAAGACCAGCAAAAGCAGTTTCATAAACCTGCATCTGATTCTTGGTAAGAGTTCCTGTCTTATCCGTGCAGATAACAGACGTTGCACCTCCCGTATCCGTCCCTGCCGACAAGAGGCTTGACGGAATGCTCGATGCATGCGATCTCGTACTTGCATTTACCAAGACCTCTTCCCATCAGGAAGCGGTCCACATCCTCGCGGGGAAAATCCTCGTCGTTGAAATTAATGTACATATACGACCCGTTGCCGAGGAATCCGTATTCACCGGAAGCCGTCACCAGAACAAGACTCCCGGAAAGCTCCAATCTCATATCCTTGAAAGGAGAGTTTGCGTCCGAGACCGCATCCGAGAAGTTCATCCGTGGGCGAACCTTGTAGAGTTCCTTGTTCACGTTGGAAAGCTCGCCGCAAATCGTGGAAACCGCCATTGACTCGCCCGTGAACCCTGTCTCCGTGTCCATCCACCAGAACGAGAGGAGATACTTCTGACCGGGGACCGGAGTAAAGCCGATCCTGTCAATGTAGGCCTCCGTGATGTCCGCATCTCCCCAGTCCGAGTAGAATGCAGGTAAAAGCAATCCCGACGTTAAGAGGTTCAGCAGCTGAACGCTTCGTCAAGATGTCCGAAGAAAACCTTCGCAGACGTGCCTCTGTTGATTTTTCTAAGGAGGCAGCCAATTCTTATGCAATTTTGAAAAAGAAAGAGGGGAATAAGTAAATCGTGGGGTATCTATTGGACAACTGCCGTTTCGGCAGATTAACATCAGAAATCATTAATCAATGTCAGCCGTATACTTGCAGTAAAAACGCTGACATTGATTCGTTTTTTCACGACCATACATAGGACAATTATCGTGATTATATGCTGGAGATGATGGGAACAACCCATTGCTTCTTTACAGACGAAAAAGATAATACGATACAACCGAAAATGGTTTGTGCTTTCTCATTGTCAAATTCATCGTTAATTTTCGGACTTTCAGCACTTTTTCTGAGGATTGTTTCCGTGGGTTATGTTGTCTCGTCTGGCTTGCCGGAGTCTTGGACGTTTATCCAACGGCTTTATATTCAGTTATATTCCTGATTTTGGCGACCTGATCCGTGGCGTTGATATATTCATTAAGACCAGCCTCGGTTGTTGAGGTTGGCGTTCTTTCTCTTGCACTTCCTGCTCCGGGCGGGGAGGTGATTCGGCGGTGTTCTGCCTTGCAAGTTGTGCTCATATTCATTCCCATTGTCTTATGCTTTTACCATTAATGCCGCGTTTCTGGGAAAGGTGAACCGGGAATTTTGAGAAAAGATGATTTTTTCCCGTTGCCTCCCACTGAGGTCGGGTGATGGTATGGCCATTCCGCCATATTCCAAATGATGGCTTGATCTTGTGAACCACTTATTGTTCAATGCTAAATAACACCTTGTTTTGTGGAAAACTATGATTTTATTTGCACTACGATGATGAGAAAAGCGAGGAACGAATCTTCTGTCTTTATGAGATGGAAAATTTGTTCCTTTGTTTATCTGAGAATCTAAAGTAACCTTTTGGGGTTCGGATTGATGAAGGCTTGATGAAATAGAAACCCCGGATTCATCACCAGCACTGATGTCTGGGAGAGGAATGACCGGGACTGCATTACGAAACTATGAAAAAGTTACGTTATAGCAAAACTTTTTTTGACTCTGCCCGTGTTGGAATTCTTGCGTTGGACTTGTAAAGTCTGATAAAAAGGTATATATTTGCAAATATTAACTTTAAAGTTAACTAAAATGGGGGTGTATGATATACGATTGATAGAGGAGCACGAAGCTGTGAATTTTTACAGTATTATGCTGGAGGGTGAGGAATTGACGGAACTTGAAAAATTTTTCGACAAATTTCCTGTTGGGTGTGAGTATGATGAGGAGATGGATGTGATTGTTGCCTGGCTTGATAGAATAGGGGAGACAGGTGCTCTTGAAAGATATTTTAGACCGGAAGGTAAATATGGGGATGGCGTGAGTGCTATACCTATAGAGTCGGGAAAGCTTGTTTAAGGCTGTCAGACAAGATACTTATCTTTGGAAACGGTGATGCTAAGGACACAAAATCTTGGCAAGAGAGTGAGACTCTTTCTGCTTATGTTCAGTTGCTGATGGACACCAGTCGTTTCATCGCTTCCAGAGTGAGAGATGGTAAGTTATTACTTGTTGACAAGGAAATAGTAGGTGATTTACAATTTGTTCGTGATGAAAAGGAATAGTGTGATAGACCGGCGTAGGACGCATGTCTCTGATGCTGTCAGGGAAAGAGTTGATTTGTCTTTCCGTATAGTTGACAGGATTCACGTCATTCTTACGGATAAGGGACTCAAGCAGAAGGACCTTGCTGAGATGCTTGGAAAAAAAGAGCCTGAGATAAGCAAGTGGATGCGCGGGACGCATAATTTTACCATCGGGACCATTGCGGCTATCGAAGCGGTCTTGGGCGAGCCGATTTTGCGTGTTTGTGACGGAGATCATACGTCAGGAAATTGACCGAATTGTTCGGTAGGTATGTCATTATCGCGTCTGCGTTCACCGTCCTCGTGGTATTCGATATATCTCCTGTTTATATTTTCGTGATCTATTCAAGAATCTCCCATTGGCCTCCGTAGGTCGGTGGTCATATGTGGGCTCTTCCACGCCTGCCTCCCGGCAGCTGTATGCTATCTTGCGGATGCCTGAACCCCAATTCTCCAGATAGGTCATCTTGTATAGTGTTTGATCGAATATCGGATTGTACGGGAATGAAAACTGCTGCCGAACAATGGACGACATCCGCTCCTCCGAATGCTTGATCTCAGTATTGTCCCATAAAATCTTCTTACGCATAGTCAAGGTTTTACAAAATGCTTTCAGCCGCAGATTGTGTCTATTCCCACAGAGGCTGGATAGAGCTGAAAAACTCAAATCCCAAGGCGCAAGTTTTTCACGACAAGGTGTCATCCAGATGCTTCCAACAGGCTTTTGACTGAAAGCATTTTGTAAATTCACTTCGAAATCGGCAAGAGACAGCAATCTTGATTCACGTTCGCCGACCTTGGCTAGTGGCATAGTCGGTTCAGTTCATAGAGGTTGTTATTTCGAGAGAAATAGAGGGTATCAAGGTAGGCATTCCTAACAAGTGTAAGACCACAATTATTTGAGCATAAGTGTTATAAGGCAAAAGTTATCCAACCCCTATATTGTTCCCTCTACGTATTATGCTGCATACGGGATATGAAAAAGAATATATCCGTTGCCTGGGCATCCGATTACTGATGATGAACTCGCGGACCTGGAACCGCATCGGGGTGAAAATGAGGAGTATGCCACTCTGGGTGCGAATATATTCACACACCTGGGAGTTGGGGCCATCGCTGTGTGGCGCTCTGTTGCCGCTCGGCTCTTCAGGGTACGGGAAATGGAACACGCCTGGAACTGCGATCCGCTGACCAGCAGCAAGATGCGGTTCTAGGTGCGCAGAGGATAAGTATCGGTTATAGGGAAACCACCGTGATTCACATTCGAGTTGTGTGACCTCGTGAGTTTCGGCGAAAAAGGTGATTATTCGCCGAGAAAATATCGGTGAATATCTTGCTTATTTGCCGGATAATCCATAGCTTTGCCGGAAAGAACACGCGGCTATGTATATATATCAAAGAGATGATTGGTGGCAGTTTCAGTATGATAAAGATGCTGTAATGAACAAGTTGGGGGCTGTGAGAGCCAGACAAGGGATGATGCTTGGCAGGATGCAGTCTCTCGGATTTGACTTTCAGGAAGAGGCTATGCTTGCCACGATGTCTCTGGAATTGGTACGTTCGTGCGAGATTGAGGGGGAAGCCTTGAATCTTACGGAGGTCCGGTCTTCAATCGCAAGGCGGCTTGGTATCAACTCTGCTGGTATGGTTCCAGTGTCCAGATATGTGGATGGCGTTGTGGATATGCTGTTGGATGCCACCCAACATTACGATGCACCACTTTCGGATGAGCGTCTTTTCGGATGGCACAATGTTTTGTTTCCAACCGGACGCAGCGGATTGTTCTCAATAGAGGTCGGCAAGTACCGCGGCGGAGAGATGCAGGTGGTGTCAGGGCCGATGGGGCAGGAGAAGATTCATTATGAGGCTCCAAAACCGGAATTTGTGCCAGAAGAGATGCGTCGCTTCATTGATTGGGTAAACGGGGACGACGGCACAGATGCTGTGGTCAAGGCTGGCGTCGCGCACTTGTGGTTCGTTTCCATCCATCCGTTTGATGACGGAAACGGGCGCATTACAAGGGCTATCACCGATATGCTCCTAGCTCGTAGCGAGCGTTCATCAAAGCGTTTCTACAGTATGTCCAATGAGATTAAAGTTCTGCAGAAGGAATATTATGAAGTGCTTGAGAAGACTCAAAAAGGTGATGGGGACATAACCTATTGGCTGCTATGGTTTCTTGGGTGCTTTGACAAGGCTCTTTCTTCAACGGAAAACACATTGTCATCTGTCTTGTCAAAAGCTCGTTTTTGGGAAGTTCATAAGGATTTACGGGTAAATGAGCGCCAACGAAAGATCATTAATATGCAGTTTGACGGATTCTTTGGCAAACTGACTACCGGTAAGTGGGCGAAAATCGGTAAATGCTCCACGGACACAGCCCTTAATGACATCCGTGATCTAGTGAATAAGGGTGTCCTGAAAAAGAATGACGAAGGTGGCCGCAGCACGAATTATTCGTTGCTTGATTGAGTAGGGTGTCCTGTATTATATGAAATACATTTCTGGACCGTTTGTGTATTTTACAAAATACATGTGCAGTTGAACGTTTCCTAAACCATAGGAAAATAATTGCGGATTGCTTCCGAATATTTAGGAAATAATTATTTTTGTGGAATGCCGCGTGGTGACATTCGATCAGGAAGGCACCTACAATTACAAAGGGTTGGACATCAAAGTCGAACGGATATGGAAATGATGGCATAACCCCGTCTTCCGACCCTTATTAGGTTCGGAAGGCGGGGATTATCTGCTCTTGCCCGGAGTGGGGATGCCATGGGGGCTTGGCCGGGCCGTCAAATCCAAACAATTCCTTAGTCCAGGTACTCGATCTTGAAGTCGTAGTCCCACTGGGTGTAGTAGAGGTTGCCTTTGGACCACTCGACTTCGCCGCGCTGGAAATCCACGGTGTCGCTGCGGGGATATTTCTTCGCGGGTGAGAGGTTGCCGCCGAAATCGGTGTTGACGATCATCCTGTACGGCTCGATGCCGCCGAGGAAGAAGTCGCCGCCGTAGGAGGTGATGCCGAAACTCTGGTCAACCGGAACCCAGCCGTAGCCTTCGAAATAGACCTCGCCCCAGTCGTGGAGGTTGCCCGCTCCAGGATGCATCATCAGGCCGCTCTGCCATCTGGCCGGAATGCCTTTGTAGCGGCACATCGTGATGAAGAGCAGCGTCACCTGGCCGCAGTCGCCGTGACGGTTCGTCAGGACATATTCAGGAATATTCCCGATCGTGGAGTAGTCTCTGGCCGACGCCCACGGGAACGTCCTGTCGATCCAGGTGTAGATCGCCTTCGCCTGAAGGTACGGGTTGTCGATGCCGGCGGTGACCGAGTCGGCGGCTGCCTTGATCCTCTCGGTGAAGATCACATGCTGCTCCCGTTCGGCGGTATATTCCTTATACTCAGGATCCGAGACATTGTAGGCCAGCACTTTGGAGGAGTCGATCGGATGCCATTCGCCGAAGGAGGTATATTCAAAGACCTCGTGGAAGACGGTGGCTTTGTCCCGGGCGGTCCTGGCCTCCATATAGACGCTGCTGTGGGGGTTGGAAGGGTCTGAGAATGTGAGCTTTTCGGCAGGGTAGGCGGTGCCGTTCACCCCTGCCTCGATGAACTTCACACCGGTCTGCCTCGCCACGTCCTGCCGAGGAAGCGGCAGCCAGCAGCGGATGGTCTGCCCCGGGCGCAGGGTGTTGGCGTGGACGCTCAGGGTGAAGGTCACCCTCATCCTCTTAGGCAACGCGAGGTAAGGGTTCTCCTTCCCGGCGGCGAGGTTCTCAAGAACCTGCCGCTTGATCGCCGGAATGGTCGCCGCGTCGATGGCGGCGTGCCCCGAAAGCGAGGTGCCGCTCTTCGACAGATCCTGCTCCCTGTCATCGGCGGCGGCCTTTATAGCGGCCAGCTCCGGATTGATCCTGAACAGGTTGCGGGCGGCGGCGCTGAAGTACATCGTCTGCCTGCCGATCCGCGCCGACTCCAATTCCCCGCTGGCGGTCCACTTGTCGATCTGCCAGTCCGTCACGTCCGGAATGTATTTCTGAATATACTCCTTCACATCCTCCCTGGTGGCGCTGAACTCCGTCGCCATCCTTTGCGCCAGATCCTTGTCCCAGGAATATCTGTACCTCATCTGCCTCGGCAGCCAGAAGTTCGCCGCCAGCGCGAGCGCCACCAGCGCCCAAAGAACGATCTCTTTTCTTTTCATCGCCATAACTTACAACAGTTTGAGCCCGAGTCCAGGGCGGTCGGGAAGGGTGATCTTGCCGTTTACTACGGTCATTCCCTCGAAGCGGTCGTTGGCAATCAGGAGGTTGCCGTCGAGGTCGGCGAAATCCACGGCAGGGGAGAGCTGAGCGGCGGCGGTCACGGCGCAGGACGTCTCTGTCATGCAGCCGACCATCACCTTCATCCCCTCGGCGCGGGCGTAGTTCAGCATCTTCCAGGCCTCCCGCATTCCGGTGCACTTCATCAGCTTGATGTTGATTCCTGAATATGCTCCCTTGACCCTCTGCACGTCCGTCAGACGCTGGATGGCCTCGTCGGCGAATGTCGGCAGCGGACTCCTTTCTGTCAGCCAGGCGTTGTCGTCCAGCATTTCCTTCGGCATCGGCTGCTCGACCATCACAACGCCGTGCTCCTTCAGCCAATGGATCATCTCAAGCGCCTTCTCCCTGTCCTTCCAGCCTTGATTGGCGTCCACGGCGAGAGGCAGGTCGGTGATCTCCCGGATGGTCTCGATCATCTCCTTGTCGTTGTCCAGTCCGACCTTGACCTTAAGAATGTTAAACTGTCCGGCGCACTCCTTTGTCTTCTCGCGCACCACGTCCGGAGTGTCGATCCCGATCGTGAAGGTGGTGTCGGGAGCCTTGGCGGCGTTCAAGCCCCAGATCCTATACCACGGCTGCCCCATCAGCTGACCCACAAGGTCGTGCAGGGCGATGTCCACGGCGGCCTTCGCGGCGGTGTCCCCTTCGTTGATCCCATCCACATAAGTCAGGATGTCATCGATCTGGAACGGGTCGCTGAACTGCCCCAAGTCAACCTTTTTCAGGAAGTTGCAGACGCTCTCCACGGTCTGCCCGAGGTACGGCGGCATGGAGGCCTCGCCGTAGCCGGTGAATCCGTCATATTCAATCTTCACCTGCACGTCCGGCGTGGTGGTCCTTGAATATGTCGCCACGGTGAACGTGTGCCGCAGCTTAAGCTCATACGGCTCGAAACTCAGCTTCATCCTTGCCGAGCCGCCAACTTTGTATGGTTTAGGAATATTACCGCCGCTCTCCTTGCCGGCGCATCCTGTGACGAGTCCCCCCGTCCCGATGAGCAGTCCGCTCCCGGCGGTCACCATCCCCGCCGTCCTAAGAAAATCCCTGCGTTTCATTGTGCGCCTATTTTATTGATTCAATGAATGATGTCATTTCCGGAACCTTGCCGAGGGCGGAGTGGAAGAGTTTCATCTGGTTGCGGGTGCGGACGAGGTTGTGCTCCGGGTACTTGATCTTGTAGTAGGTGTCGCCGTTTATGTAGTCGGCGAAGAACCTTACTGCCTGCATGAATGGGAACAGACAGGCGGCGTATGGCAGATTCTCCCTCTCGACCGGGGTCAGGAACGGTTTCGTGCCTTTCAGATAGCCTCTTGTGAAGGCTTTGAAGATCTCCATGTCGAAATCGACCTTGTCCAGTTCCGGCGAATCCTCGGCCACAGGGTTGGCGGCGGTGCGCAGGAAGTCCCCGAAGTCGGAGAACACATAGCTTGGCATCACGGTGTCCAAGTCGATGACGCATAGGATCTTGCCGTCCTTGTCGAACATCATGTTGTTGACCTTCGTGTCGCAGTGGCATATTCTTTTAGGAAGCTTTCCCTCACGGTGCAGCTGCTCGGCCTTGCACATCTGGACTCCGTATTTGTCGATGTCCTCCAGTATCCTGTGAAGTTCCTGATCTCCTGTCCTGTCATCGGCATGCAGACGTCCGGCCCTGTCCTCTCTGACAGCCTCGACCAACTGCCTGAGTCTCAGCTCCATGTTGTGGAAGTCCGGAATTGTCTCCCCGAGCGTGTCCGGGATGTCGGCAAGCATCGCCTCGAAGTTGCCGAAAGCCTCGCCGGCGTACTCTGAATATTCCGGATTGACGGTCTCGTAGGTGTAGGCGTCATTGATGAACACCGAAACCCTCCAGAACTTGCCGTCTTCCAGGCAATATGTCTTCGGCTTCTCGCTCATCAGCACTTCAACCTTCTCACCTTCAGACCTCAACGGAATGAACCTCAATACCTTGCGGTCGATGTCCTCCGCTCCTTCGGCCTCTAATTTTTTACGAATATGTCTGGTCACGGCCTCGATGTTGCCCTGGAGCAGATCCACGTCCGTGAAGATCGCGTTGTTGATCCTCTGCAGCACGTAATCCGGCGCGCCGCCCTCCGTGACAACCTTGTAAGTGTCGTTGATCAGCCCGTTGCCCAGCGGCTTTATCTCCTTGACCTCGCCCTCGATGGCGAAAAGTTCAACTATTTTTTTCAGATCTGTCATAGTTAGTGTCATTTTTAAATATCAATCTCTCAAAGATAACCATTTCAATCAGGAATTTCAAGTCTTGGTCCAATCATTTGATTACGAAAATTGTTATTTTTGCGGTTAACTCCTCATCGCTTGCGGAAAGTGACTTTGCAATGACTTTCGTGCGTGAGAGGTTTTCATTTTTCTACGAGATTTGAGTCATTATGGAACTTTATGAATATGCCCGTCCGGGGCTGATGGCCGGGAAAAAGATACTTTATGTGCACGGATTCGCTTCCAGCGGGCAGAACGGGAGTGTCAGGACGCTGAGGCTGCTGATGCCGCGGGCTCAGGTGCTGGCGCCGGATCTGCCGGTGGAGCCGTTCGACGCGATGGAGTTGTTGAGGAATATGGTCGTGTCCGAAAAGCCTGATCTGATTGTCGGCTCCTCAATGGGGGCGATGTACGCGGAAATGCTGTACGGCGTGGACAGGATTCTTGTGAACCCGGCGTTTCAGCTGGCGGACACGCTGCTGAAAAACAATGGGCTGGGACGGCAGGAGTTCCATAACCCTCGTCAGGATGGCGAGACATCGTTTCTGGTCACAAAAACCCTTCTGGAACATTTCCGGGAGGTCAGCTCGCATTGCTTCGAAAGGGCTTCGGAGGACCAGGACAAGGTTTTCGGGCTTTACGGAAAGCGCGACACCCTGGTACACACATTCGATCTGTTCTCCGGACATTATCCGCAGGCGGTCAGGTTCGACGGCGAGCACTACCTTAACGACGAGGCGATCCTCCATTCGCTGCTGCCGGTGATCCAATGGATAGATGACAGGCAGAATGGCGTTCAGAGGCCGGTGCTGTTCATCTCGCTGAGCGACAGGATCATCAACCACTCCAGCGGGTTCCACAAGGCTGTGGCCACGCTGGCCGCGGACTATGACATCCACATTGTCGCCGGGGTGCCGTACAACAATCCCGAATTGTGTCAGAAGGTCTTTGGATGGTGCGAGGAGAACCTCGGTGTCCCTGTCTGGAACCGTGTGACGATCACGAACCACAAGAATCTTCTACTGGCTGACTATCTGATCGATGCCGAGCCTGAGACCAACGGCGGCAAGGACTTCATGGGCACGATGGTTCATTTCGGCTCCGACGCCTTCAAGGCCTGGGAGAATGTCCTGACCTATTTCGCACGCCTTGGCGGGCAGTAGCCCCGTTCGGGCCGGCGTTGTGTCCCGGCAGACTCGCCGACCGGTCGAAGTGCCGGTCGAAGCGTCTCCTTAGTCCGTAGGGAAGACCACTCCGGCCTGGCGGCGGATCTCGTCAAGGATCTCAGCTGTGACAAGTGATGTCTCAAGGCTGTTGACGGACGATTCAAGGTGTCCGGATTCCAGCACGTCGATGAATTCCCTGAACTCGCAGAGGTACTCGTCCGCGTCCATTGGGACGGAAATGTCGATGGTCTCCGGCCCGGAGGAGCGTCCCGAGGTCGGAGCGCCGCGCCTTGTCATCCCGGCGTGACGGCAGATGTGGATCTGATCCAGCGAGATGATCCCTTTGTCGCAGGAAATCTCTGTGCGAAGGTTGGAGTCCGCTATCTTTGAATATATCACCGAAGCGCTCATCCCGTCATATTCAAAAATCACACTGCCTTGCAGGTCAATGCGTTTCCACTCTTTCCGGTCGAGGCGCACCGGCACCTCGCAGGTTGTCACCTCCGCCTTGATGCCCCTCGGCCTCCCGAAAAGCGCCACCATCGGGAAGACCGTGTATATTCCTATGTCCATCAGCGCCCCGCCGCAGCGTTCCGGATTCAGCGAGCTCGGCACCGGCGAATCCTCCTCCCCGGCGATGATCCTCTTGACAAGGTCGTATTTCGAGGAATACTGGCAGAATGACGCGAAGTAGTGCCGGACGGCTCCCATCCCGGCCAGATGCTTGCGCGCCGCCACGAAGTTGGGACAAAGTGTCGAGATCATCGCCTCCATCAGCATCACTCCACTGGCCTTCGCGGCTTCCGCCATCTCCTTGACCTCCTTCGCGTTGGCGCCCATCGGCTTCTCGCACAGCACATGCTTTCCCCGGTTCATGCAAAGAATCGCGAGGTCGTGGTGCGTGCTGTTCGGCGTGCCGATGTAGACCGCGTCGATCTCCGGATCGGCTGCCATTTCAGCGATGTCGGTGTAGACTTTACTTATTCCATGGGTCTTGGCGAACGCCTCGCCGCTCTCTTTCGACCGGGAGCAGACCGCCGCCGCCTCGAACCGCGGATCCAGCACTGCTCCTTTAAGCACCCAGTCGCTGATGCGTCCGGTACCTATTATTCCGAATCGTGTCTTTCTCATTTCAACGCTCCTCTGATCTCAAGATAATCAAGGATCTTTATCCTTGCGGAAGTCTTTTCTGACGTGCTGACGGTCAGGACCTCGTAGCCAAGTTTGGGCGTCAGGCGCGAGACGCTCTCGCTGACCTCCGGCTCTATCAGGATCAGACCGCTGACGGATTTCTTAAGCCTGTAGGCGGCCTTTGTCACGGCCTCGGCAGAGAATGTGTCCGCTATCAGGATTATTCTCTCCGCGTCGGCGAACTTCTCCTTCCTTATCTTCTTCACCATGAATCTCACGTCGTTGCCTCTCTCGTGGAATGCTGTCGAGTAGCCTATCAACCCTTCGGGAACCAGGGACTTCAGAAGCCCTTCTGGGTAGGCGGTCTTCAGCGGTTCGTGGAAGAAGATGATGACAGGCCTCGGCCCGAGGGAGTCCGGGAAGAAGCCATTCTCGTCGGTGGGCTTGAAAATCTTGCCGAAAACCTTGTCACCGTGCCTGTAGAAACTAAGTTCCTCCACGATTATCCTGCTGCCGTTCTCGGCCTTCATCCTTTCCCGTGGGCCTGCGTCCTTGAATAGGTTCAGACCCACGATCCCAAGCATGGCTGCCAGAAGGGACACAATCAGCGACACTATTACTTTTTTCATGGCGGCTTGAATGTTAAATGTTACACACTATCCACAAAAATAATTAAATTTGTACGAATATGCCAAAGTTCAATCCCATATCCCGCTTGTCGGAAAAGAACCAGCTCCTTGTGCTCAGCCTCGTCGTCGGTATCGTGGTAGGACTTGCCGCCGTGTTGCTGAAAACCTTGATCTCATTGATTCAGGGAGGGCTTCACGATGCCTTCGAGGAAGTCCTGGGCGGGACTCTCTACTATCTTGTCCTCCCGGGTGTCGGCATGCTGCTGGCGATGCTGTTCTGCCGGTTCGTGATCAAGGATAACATCGGTCATGGGGTGACAAAGGCCCTCCAGGCTGTCTCCAGGCATGAGTCGAGGATCAAGCCGCATAACATGTGGTCCTCCGTGGCGGCCAGCTCCGTCACCATCGGATTCGGAGGTTCTGTGGGAGCCGAGGCACCGATAGTCTACACGGGAGCCGCCATCGGATCCAACTTCGCCCGCCACATGGGACTGTCCTACAGAAGCATGACCATCCTGCTGGGCTGCGGAGCGGCTGCGGCAGTGTCGGGAATATTCAAAGCCCCTCTCGCCGGAGTCCTCTTCGTGCTGGAGATCCTTCTTTTCAACATCTCGATGACCTCTATGATGCCGCTGCTGCTGTCCACGGTGTCAGCGACGGTGGTATCGTACATATTCCTTGGCTCCTCGACCCCGTTCGAGTGCGCGCTGACCCCGTTCGCGCTCAAGAATATTCCTTATTACATCATCCTCGGACTTTTCTGCGGCGCTTGCTCCATCTACTTCATACGCACCACGTTGAAGCTGGAGGACAGGATCGGGAAGGTAAGCAACGTCTACCTGAAATGGCTGTTCTGCGCCGTCGGCCTGGGAATCCTGATCTTCCTTTTCCCTCCGCTCTACGGAGAGGGGTACGGGTCTCTCGGAGTGCTTCTCAACGGCATGGAGCTGTCGCTTGACGGGCAGACACCTCTGGCCTTCCTGACGGACAGCCCTTGGTCTGTGCCGGTGTTCTTCGTGCTGATCCTTCTGCTGAAGGTCTTCTCCATGACGCTGACCAACGCGGGAGGCGGTGTCGGAGGAACGTTCGGTCCGACCCTGTTCGTGGGAGCGATCGCCGGCTTCGTGGTCGCGAGGACGTTCAACCTGATTTTCGGAGGAGCCACGACGATGGTTCCCGAGCAGAATTTCGTGTTAGTCGGCATGGCCGGACTCATGGCCGGAGTCATGCAGGCCCCGATGACAGCCATCTTCCTTATCGCCGAGATCTCAGGCGGTTATGATCTTTTCCTTCCTTTGATCCTCACTTCCACAATAGCGTTCGGCACCACGAGGATCGTCGAGAAATACTCGATCTACACGAAGCGTATAGCCCAGAGGGGAGAGCTTCTGACCCACGACAGTGACCAGGCCGTGCTGACCCTTCTGAAGGTGTCCGATGTCATAGAGACCGACTTCTCCACGGTGAAGATCGATGACAGCCTCGGAAAACTCGTGGAAGTCGTCTCGGAGTCCACAAGAAACATATTCCCGGTGCTTGATTCCGTGGACCGCTTCCAGGGCTACGTCTCCCTTGAGGACATACGCAAGGACATGTTCCGCACCGATGAGTACGAGACCCTTCACGTCTTCAACTTCATCCGAAGCGCGGAGGAATATGTCTACGAGGATGAGAAGATGGACTCGGTGATGAGGAAATTCGAAGTCACCTCCGCGTGGAACCTTCCTGTCGTGAGGCGTGACCGCACCTATGTCGGCTTCGTCTCCAAGTCCAAGATATTCTCGGCCTACAGGGATGAGCTGAAGGTTGTCTCGCAGGATTGACGCGTGCGGGCAGTCGCCGTCGAATGTGGGGCGATGTTTTTTTACGGCAGGCAATTGCCTGCTTGTGAAAGTTGATTGATTAATAACACTTTATGAATATGAAGAATATCTACATAGACTACATCGCGCGCACCCTTTCCGTGAAGGATTGGCAGGTGGAGAACTGCGTGCAGCTTTTCGAGGAAGGAAACACCATCCCTTTCATCAGCCGTTACAGAAAGGAGAAGACCGGAGGTCTTGACGACATGGCTGTGGCGCAGATCAAGCACTGGAATGATGTCTTTACGGACATGGAGAAGAGGAAGGATGGCATCCTTTCCACGATCGCCGAGCAGGGAAAGTTGACGGACGAGCTGCGGAACCGGATAGAGAATTGCGTGGTGGCCAGCGAGTTGGAGGATCTTTACCTGCCATACAGGCCGAAGAGGAGAACCCGCGCCACGATGGCGAAGGAAAAGGGTCTTGAGCCTTTGGCGGACAGGATGTGGAAGGTCGAGGTGACCGATCCGGAGGCGGAGGCGAGGAAATATGTCGGAGAGAAGGTCGCCTCGGTCGAGGAGGCTCTTGCCGGAGCGAGGGACATCATCGCAGAGAGACTTTCGGAGTCGCAGACTGTCCGCGAGAATCTCAGGCACATATTCAGAACCCGCAGGATCGAGTCAAAGGCCACCAAGGCCGCCTCAAGTGATCCGGAGGCATCCAAGTTCAGGACTTATTTCAATTTCTCGATGCCGTTGCAGAGGATCCCGGCACACAATCTCCTGGCCGTTCTCAGGGCTGAGAACGAGGGCTTTCTCTCCGTCAGCCTGGACGCCGATCCTGAGAAATGCGGCAACAAGATCTACTATGATTTCTGCCAGGAGCACCGCTATCCGGGAGCCAGGCTCGCCGATCAGATCCGTCAGGCGGTGGACGACGCCTACAAGCGTCTGCTGGCACCTTCCCTTACCAACGAGATCCTTAAGGAGGCTAAGGAAAAGGCTGACATTGAGTCCATCAATGTCTTTGGCGACAATCTGACCCAGTTGCTCCTGTCGCCGCCAGTCGGCCAGAAAAGGACGATGGCGATCGACCCTGGGTTCCGCAACGGCTGCAAGATTGTCTGCCTGGACGAGCAGGGAAACCTGCTGCATCACGAGATAATATTCCCTCATCCGCCTCAGAGCGAGAAGATCAAGTCCATCATGGCAGTGGCCTCGATGATTGATGAATATGCCATCGAAGTCATCGCCATCGGCAACGGTACGGCCTCCCGGGAGACGGAGGATTTCATAGGTCGTGTTGGGATTCCGGAGGATGTCAAGGTCTTCACCGTGAGCGAGGACGGTGCATCTATCTACTCCGCTTCCGAGGTGGCCCGGAAAGAGTTTCCGGACGAGGATGTGACCGTGAGGGGAGCGGTGTCCATCGGGCGCCGTCTGATGGATCCGTTGGCGGAGCTTGTGAAGATCGATCCCAAGTCGTTGGGTGTCGGACAGTACCAGCATGATGTAGATCAAGGTCTCCTTCGTGAGAAACTGGACAACACGGTTGTCATCTGCGTGAACAGCGTGGGTGTCAATCTGAACACCGCCAGCTCCTATCTGTTGAGTTACGTGTCGGGCATCGGTCCTGCCCTGGCTTCCAACATCATCGACTATCGTTCCTCGGTCGGCGGGTTCTCCTCCCGCTCGCAGTTACGTGATGTTCCGAAGCTTGGCCCGAAAGCCTTCGAGCAATGCGCGGGCTTCCTTCGCATCCAGAACGCCGAGAACCCGTTGGACAATTCCGCCGTGCATCCCGAGTGCTACCACATCGTGGACAAGATGGCCTCGGATCTTGGCGTGACTACTAAAGAACTTGTTGGCAATGAGGAACTTATCGGTAAGATTGATCCTTCGGTGTACGTTGAGGGCGAGTTCGGTCTGCCGACGATCAATGACATCCTGAAGGAGTTGGCGAAACCTGGCCGCGATCCTCGTCAGAGCGCGCAGGAGTTCAGTTTCGCCGATGACATCCGCGAGATCGACGATCTAAAGCCAGGAATGGAACTGCCGGGGATAGTCACGAATGTGACCGCCTTCGGTGCCTTCGTTGACATAGGAATCCACGAGAATGGCCTGATCCACATTTCGAAGATGCGTGGCCGCAAAGTGAAGCTTCACGAAAAGGTCAACGTAAGTGTCCTGGATGTCGATCTTGACCGCAAAAGGATCTCCCTAAGGCTCTTGGACAGTAAATAGAGGTATTCTGGGGGTTTCCGGCTATTTCCTCCGACCCCTTCTGCCGCGCCCCCTGCCCTTCCCGAATTTTGGTTGAATCGGAGTTGAGTCTATCCCCGGCAGGAGTAGACTCTGGTTTATAGTGTATCATTTAAACCGCCTCAAAAGTGTCAATCAATTTCGGGGAAGATCACTTGTCAGCAACTTGATGTCGAAATGTTAATGAATATTTGAATATTATTTCGTTTTAGAAGAAAAAATTAACTATATTTGCAAAACTGAAAGACAATATAGGTATAACAAGGAGTATTTAATTCGTTATGAGCGCTTCAAGAAGTGTATGTGACAACAAGGCGGTGGTTTATCTGCTGTCAGTAGTGGCCATTGTGCTTTGGGGAATGTCCTACATTTGGAGCGACAAGTTGATAGCTCTGGACGTTCCGATTTTCTATTTCGTCCCGATCAGGATTCTTGTCGCAGGCTTGTTACTCCTTGTCTTCAACATCCTCACGAAGGAGTTCCGTTTCATCGCCCGCAAGGACTTGTTGAAATTCGCCTTTCTTGCTCTGTTTGAGCCGCTTATCTACTTTCTAACCGAGACCTATGGCATCAAGGAGACAGGTTCGCCGACAATCAGCGCCATGATAATAGCGTCCGTGCCGATCTTTTCCGTTGCTGCCGGCGCGCTCTTTTTCAAGGAGAAGGTGTCGGTACTCAACGCTTTGGGAATAGCCGTGACCTTGGGGGGTATCTGTATGGTGCTTCTGAAGCAGGGGTGCAATGAGAATGTGTCGCCTAATTTCGTGTTGGGAATCATCCTTCTTATGCTTGCGGTTTTCTCGGAGGTAGGTCATGCGTCCCTGACCAAGCTTCTAGCCGACGGCTACAAGCCTCAGGTCATTGTGATGTACCAGTTCCTGATAGGCTCTGTCTATTTCCTTCCGTTCTTCCTGACGAAAGGCATCGAGAGTTTCGACGCCAGACTCGTTTCCTGGGAAGTCCTGGAACCTATTCTGGCTCTTTCTGTTCTCTGCTCCAGCCTTGCCTTCTCGCTCTGGGCGATGGCTATCAAGAGGCTAGGAGTCGCCAAGTCCAGTGTCTTCCTTGCCATGATGTGCGTCGCCACAGCTTTGATCGCCGAGATCATAGGCCGCGAGCACCTCACCATCCTTCAGTGGATAGGAGTCTTCGTTGCCGTTATAGGCATCGTCCTTTCCCAGTCTTGCTGCTCATGCAAACGCAAGGCATAGCGTAGCGTCCTCCTTCCCCCTAGTTAAGCATTCTAAAGCGACGAAATAGGCCTTGAGTGTAGCCCAATCGTGCCGCCCGGCACCCTTGGGCGACAATAAAGTGTGAAATTGTCGCCCGGGAGCGCGGCCTGCACCTTGGGCGACGAAAGAGTTCTTAAGTGTAGCCCAATCGTGCCGCCCGGCACCCTTGGGCAACGTATTAGACTATTGTTGTTCCCCGATAAAGGTCATCATAATCATAAGGGAACTTGGATAACATTATAGAGAAGTTGAAGAGCATTTCAGAACGATAGTAAGCGTTTAAGTAATCATTAAAAAATTACTTGAACAAATTGTATATCTTTATGGTCTATATTTCTTTTCTCATCAGTCATGTGCCACCGGCACACTCCTTCTTCCAAAAGAAATCTATCCTCATAAATCTGACACAAAAATTAGTTCAACTTATTTTTTAACGCATACTAAAAAAAAGTTGGTAAAGTTTTGGCAGTGTTTTCAAGTATAGATGTCTTTTTATTTTTACGAATTACTAATTATAAAAAGAACAGACAAAAGAATAATCATGGCACGTGCAACGACAAAAGCTGATTTGACATCATCAGCCAACGAACAATTCAACAAGATGTGGAAACTCATCGACAGTATGACCGAAGGTCAGCAGAAAGCTGCCTTTTCTGAAGAAATGGCAACGGCCGGTAAAGAGACACATTGGAGCAGGGACAGGAACCTGCGTGATGTGCTGGTACATCTGTACGAGTGGCATCAACTGCTGCTGAGTTGGGTAAAAGCGAATCTTAACGGTGAACGCAAAACTTTTCTACCCGCACCGTACAACTGGAAAACCTACCCTGCAATGAACTTAGAGTTTTGGAGGAAGCATCAAAACACGCAATTGACAGAAGCAAAGGCAATCTTGAAAGAGAGTCACAAAGAGGTAATGGCACTGATAGAGCGATTCTCCAATGAAGAACTCTTTGCCAAGGATTCGTTCGGTTGGACAGGCGCTTCCACGCTTGGCGCTTACTGTGTTTCGACAACGGCAAGCCATTACGACTGGGCCATAAAGAAGATCAAGAAGCATATCAAAACAAGCAACGGGTATATAAAAAATGGAGGCATGAACAAAGGCTATTGACTGTAGATGTAGTTTCTTGGGCATACTGGAATATAATATAAAATACTTTAATTAAGATGTTTCGGAGAAAAGTTGTAATTTCGCAATAGAAGATGATAAACAGACAGTCAGATGCGAGAATTATCCGACATTTTACTTGTGATGCAGGCAGGCTCGATGGGAGTGTCGCTTACATTGTTGCTTGTTCTTGTGCTGTCGTGTCTTCAGAAGCCCGACACCACAGGAACGTATGAGAAAGTGCGATGGCTCTTGGCGCTTGCCATGCTGTTGCTCGGAGTACACTATTTGTTGCAGATGTGGTTTGGTTTCCGTGCGCAAGGCGACGATGTGGGGACCGTGGTCAATATACTTTTCTATTCGCCGGTTACTTATATCATGTCCTATTCGATATTGCGTATAGGCTGCGGACGCGGTTATCATCGTAAATTCTTGTCGGCGTCAGTGATAAGCATGGTGCTTATACTCTGCTGTTTCGCTTACGGTTATCTGCATTATGGCAGTCTGCATATGCAAGAAGTGTTGTACGTGATGGGATTGATATACCTTCTGACAGTGGTCTTCTTCATCGTTTATCCCATAAAAGAGATACGTCGTGTAAGGAAAATGGTGAACGAGGAGTCGGAACAGGAGCCAATACTTTACAACCTGTATATGCGTACAAGCGTCCGGTTGCTATATATAGCATCCATACTTGTGACATTCAGCATATTCTACACACCCGCGCTTTCCATTGCGGGACCTCTGTTTCTCGTTACCCTTGTGTTCTATATCATCAGTTTTGTGGCCCTTGGTTTCAACATCAGGCAAGTGAACGATATTCTTGTAGAGGAAACAGAGAAGGAAGTCTGTCCCGTAAGAGGAAACACTGCCACAGAAGCGGCCAGGACAGTTATGGATGACGAGCTTAAAGCGAGGATCTGTGGCCTGATCGAAGGATGGAGAAAGAGTCAGGGTTATGCCTCTGTCGAAATCAACAGCGGCACACTTGCCGGTAGATTGAATATACCCAAGCGTCAACTGGTGCAGTATCTTCGCGAAGTGGAAGGCAAGACCTTCCGCATCTGGCTCTCCGCTCTTCGTTTAGAAGAGGCAAAGCGTGAAATCTTGGAGCATCCTGAATATTCAAATGAGGCGATAGCCGAAAGTTGTGGTTTTTCGCGCAGCCATCTTCAGGTTAAGTTTAAGGAGGCAACTGGTTTGACCATCAACGAATGGCGGGCAAATAACGCCAAAGGCGGGCCGGTAACGCCCAAAAATAAGTCTTAAGTGTTAGATTCGTCACAAGTCTAACACCAAAGTAACGGAAATCTAACACCAACCAATAGGAGCCGAACACAGTGTCCGGCTCCTTGTCTTTATCTTTGGTATCTTATTCCTAACAAAACAAAATTATATTTATGAAGTCAAAACGATTCCTTCTTCCTCTCCTCGTGACACTGTGTTTGTTTGCAGGATGCTCTGACGATGGCCCGGCCACCGATCCGGCAGATGAGCCCATCGCCATAACCGAGAGCGAATTGAAAGAGGCCTTCTATTACACCTTTCCGCTGATGATCATGGATGCCACGGAGTCGGTGGAAACAAATGCCGAGACATTTGTTCCGGGCATACCGCGCGCGCCGGTCAATCAGCTTATCCATGCCGTGAAGATGGCCGATGCATCGAGCAAGTCGGTGGTGACACCTAATGTGGACACATATTACAGTCGGTTGTGGATGGACTTGGATGAACCGGTTGTGTTCGAATTCCCTGAAGTCAAAGACAGATTCTGCAATGTTCAGGTGCTTGACGCATGGACAAACACAACAAGCGTCATCACTGATGGCGGCATATATGTGTTCGCCAAGAAGGGAGTGAAGGTTGTTGTTCCGGCGGGAGCCACTCTTGTGGAGATGCCTACGACAATGGGCTGGTGTATCGTACGCATCCTTAATAAGGGAGAGGGCGACTATGAGAATGTAAGGAAGATTCAGGACGCCATGAAGGCTTATCCTCTTTCGGCTTATGGCGATGCAGGATATGTCGCGCCAAAGGGCACTTACGATGCGTCGAAGGATGTGAATCCTGTAAAGGCATGCATGGCGATGTCGCTTGATGAATATTTCGCCAAGGCAAACTCTCTCATGGAGAAGAACCCTCCTTTGGCCTTTGACACCGAGGTGACAGAACGAATGAAGAGACTTGGAGTCGGCCCGGGGCTTAAGATGAAGCAGGTCGAAAACGGGGCGGAGATGTTCGCGCATGTCAAGGTTTCTTTCAAGGCAGACGCCGCTGCCGTTGCAGCCACATACAAGAAGAGCATAGGAGGAATATGGTCATATTTTATGGAGCCTATAGGCGACTTTGGCAAAGCCTATGATTTCCGTGCCGCTGTGGCGTTGGTGGGACTTGGAGCCAATACCAATGAGGTGGCTATTTATCCTCGTGCCGACTACGACTCTGACAAGGAAGCCCTCAATGGCGCAAATAGTTATACGTTGCATTTCAGCTCGCTTCCTCCTGTCAAGGAAGGCGGCTTCTGGTCGATAACCGCCTACGGGGACGACGACTATCTTATTGATAACCCTATCAACCGGTATAATGTTACCGACCGCAGCGGATACAATCTCAATGCCGATGGAACGCTTGATGTCACATTGTCGGCTGCCGACCCTCAGGATGGTTCCTTTTGGTTGCCTACGGGCAATAAGGGCTTCCATCTTTTCATGCGCCTGTATCAGCCGGATTTAAAGGCGCTGGACAGCTGGACTCCTCCGACCATCACAAAGAAATAAGAAGGATATTTTCCGGAGTGTGACAGGCCGTGTGGCACCGCATCGCTTCTTGGCAGAGTCGCCGTGGACTGTGAATAGGTGCCCTTGGGCGACGAAAGAGGCCTTAAGTGTCGCCGTACCGTGCCTTCCGGCACCCTTGGGCGACAATAATGTGTGAAAGTGTCACCCGGGAGCGCGGCCTGAACCTTGGGCGACGAAAGAGTCCTTAAGTGTAGCCCAATCGTGCCTTCCGGCACCCTTGGGCGACAATAAAGTGTGAAAGTGTCACCCGGGAGCGCGGCCTGAACCTTGGGCGACGAAAGAGGCCTTAAGTGTCGCCGTACCGTGCCTTCCGGCACCCTTGGG
>ENA-OYXV01000053-OYXV01000053.1-human-gut-metagenome-genome-assembly--contig:-NODE-53-length-57221-cov-8.357013_pt1 | contig 57221 bp, 52 predicted proteins | sample MGYA00244846_ERZ653424 | MGnify/ENA primary metagenome ERZ653424 (study PRJEB26926, sample SAMN06165108) | human gut metagenome | biome: ENVO:00009003; feature: ENVO:2100002; material: ENVO:00002003...
GCAAAAAACAAAATGATGGATAAAAGTATTTTACGCATAGAATTTATATTTGTTTATTTTCCGGCTTTGCCAGATTTACTCAACGGCTTAGGATATTAATAATAAGAGTGGATAACTCAAAAAACAAGAAAGTCGTTACTCGGAGAGGACTAAGCGGAGCCCAAGGTAGTCGTAACGGTTGCCAGGCGTGTTGATGTCACGGTAAGACGAGCGACAGTCTCTGGCATCGTTGTACCAGCCACCACCACGGATCACGCGGAAATCCCCTCTGGCAGCACCAGCAGGATCGGTTTGAGAAAGACCGCTGTATTTGCCATACCAATCTTGACACCGCTCCCACACATTACCAATCATATCATATATGCCTAACTCATTAGCTTGCTTAGAACCTACAGCATGAGTTTTGTTTTCACTGTTGTTACCGTACCAAGCCACGTCTGAGATATTATTACTGCCGCAATACTGATAGCTTCGGCTCTTGTTTCCACCACGAGCAGCATATTCCCATTCTGCTTCAGTAGGAAGACGGAACTTCTTGCCAGTTATACTGTTCAGTTTGCTGATGAATTCCTGACAGTCGTCCCAACTAACTTGCTCTACTGGCAAGTTGTCTCCCTTAAAGTAAGAAGGATTGTTGTCCATCACGGCTTGCCATAAAGCTTGAGTGACCTCGTATTTTCCAATATAATAATCGTTGGTAAGAGTTACTTGATGTGTTGGCTTTTCACACTTCCATGGATTCTCCATCTCTGGTGTCGCTCCCATTGTAAACGTTCCAGCCTCAACACGAACCATATCGATGCTGATGCCATCCTTTACGGGGATGGTTATTGTATTGCCAGACGATGAAAATCCTGATGCCACAGACGATGAGGTATGTGTTGTCAACACTCCCGACAAAGAGGCTGTCTTACCCTCCAAGATGCTTACTGTCTTGCTGTCCGTGCCATAGCCGTCTTTCTTTATTTCTACCTTATGATTGCCCACCAATAAGCCATTAAACACACGTGGACTTTGACCTACCTTATTGCCGTCAATATAAACTTCGGCACCAAATGGCTTATAGTTTACAGAAAGGTTGCCTTGTATAGCTGCGAGTTCATTAAAAGCCACATCAAGTTTCTGTTGTTGAGACAGATTGATGGTGCGCTGTTGACTGCGGTAGCCCTCCTTCTTTGCCTCGATAAGGTGCATACCCTCTTTTAGACTTCCTGTCCAAGGAATCGTGCCAACGGATTTCTTATCGACATATAGCGACACGGCAGGTGTCGGGCAAGTTACAGAGACTGTAGCCATAGCAGAGACAAGGCTGACATTGATGGGAGTCATGTCGCTGCTGCTGATGGTGAACGAGCCACTCTTACTTATATAGCCTCCTGCCTCCACCTTATAAGTATGACTGCCATAAGGAAGCATGGCTGAATACTCACCGTCGGTGGATACCGTCTGCTGATTGCCATCGATGGTGACGACAGCATTCTTGGGATTAACGGTGAGTGCATAGAAGTTGCCTCCAGCATCAGCAGGCTCTGTGCTGCCTGAAGGCTTTGACAAAGTAAGGATGTATGTCATTCCACTCTCCACCTTGCCAACGCCATAGTCGTAGAAATTGACCATAAGGGGAGTGTAGTTCTTATGCAGAACCTGAAGCATAGAGACACCCTTAGGCATATACACCCAATACTCGCCCAATTTCTGAACGGGCTCACCCATGATGCTACCATCAAACTTAACACCGTCGAGAGCGATGCCCACCTTGACAAGAGCACAATTAAGATTGTTGAGGTCCTTGCGAGGGTGCGATTGGGCAGTGATGTCGTTTGAGGCAAGCTTGAAGGACTCCACTTTGAGCTTCTGGGCAAAGACAGCAGACATTATTGCAAAAAGCATGAAAAAGGATAACAATATCTTTCGCATGATTGTTGTAGTTCTTTTATAATGTTATTATCTAATGATAGTGTCTATCTTCTTTCCATCACGATAGAGAGCACCATTCTGAACCACTCCATTTTCGCAGTAGCCAATGATATAATCGCCTGCTTGAGGGGTCATAGAACAACCGCTAACGGCATGAGAGCTATGGAACTTCATTGTGCCCTCGCCATGAGGTTTGCCATTAAGCAGACCACCAGTCCATGTGGCATAACCAAGATTTACTGTGCCAGACTTGGGAGATGGAGTAGGCTTGGGAGATGGAGTAGGAGTTGGTTTTAGCTCCTCCTTTTTAAGAGTTGGCTTTTGCTCCTCTTTTTTAGAGTCTGTATCTAAATGAGTTTTAACAATTTCTATAGACGTTTTCTTTTCAGTGTCAGCTGTAGCAGACGTGGAGTCCTTCTTCTGAGACGGCAACGTATCGTTAGCTGCTGGAGTTTGCTCAGTAGCGTTGCCCCCGCCACCTTTATAGAATTTATCCCAGGCAAACCATCCACCAATAGCCACTACAGCCACACATGCTATAGCAATGAGTTTGGTACCTATAGGCTTAGGAGAATCAGGAATGATAGTGTCGGTAGGAATACGTCCGTCGCCTGCATTATTTGAGGATGAGCCGTTGGCAGTTGAAGGTTTGCCATGCTCCAATATATTCTGGAAGGAAGCAATGTCGTTAGGTCGGTCGGCAGCGTCCTTAAGCAACCCACATATAATGGCATCCATAGTGTTCGACGACACAGATTCAGGCAATGTCTTATAGATTTTGTGAATACTTTGCTCCTCAGCATCACACGGGTCAACACCGCTAAGCATATAGAGCAATGTGGCAGCAAGCGAATAGATGTCGAGCGAGGGAGAGAAGGTATTGACATTTTGTTTCAGTTCCAAAGGAGAATAGCCCTTGGAATAGCCACGGATGCCCTTATCCTTTTTAGGTTTGCCATTAACGAAATACATAGCCTGACCAAAGTCAATCAATACAGGTTTTATGGTGTTGCCATGCCTAACCATCATGATATTGTCGGGTTTGATGTCGAGATGCAGGATGTTGCGGTTGTGCAGATAGGCAAGAGCACTTGTAAGCGGCAAGATGATGCCTTTGGCTTGAGACTCCTGCAATGCCCCACAATTCTCAGCCACATACTGATAGAGCGACACATTGCCGAGATAGCTCATGACATAATATACAGTGTTGTTCTGCTCAAACACCTCGTTCACGGGCACTATGTTGTCGTGCTTGAGCGAGTGCAGAATCTCAGCCTCGGTCTTGAAGTCGGCCTTGGCATTCTTAAATGCCTGCTGGTTTTCAGCAGCCACCACAACATTGCCATTGGCATCCCTTGAGCAAATCTTGCCAATAAAGAACTCCTTGATGGTGAATGTGGCAGTCTGCGGAATGTTGCCCACCATTATTTGGGCTGTGGCACGATAGGTGATGCCAAAGCCACCACTATGCAATGGCTCAGCTATAGTATAAAGAACGGCTCCTTTCAATGAGGAGCCGATAGTTAGAGCGTTATGTATCATGTTGTTTATTTAGAAAGACAAAAACGAGTTCTACCAAGCACAAACTCCTGGTTTGGCTGGATATAAATAGATGTGCCCTCGGCAATAGGTTTGCCCGAGAGATAAACTGGATTTTTGGAGCGGTTGACAGAGAACAGATACTTATAGGAGCTGCCCACAGACTCAACCGTTATAGTAACAGAGCGATGGCTGATGGTACGGTCGCCCTCAATCATAATGTCGGAAGGCGACTGCGGGTCGAACATACCAATGGTGTTGGCACCCAGATGTAGCTCATGAAACTTATCCTTGTTGTAGAAATGCTTCTTTTTCTGCAACAGTCGGGCAATAACACCCGAAGGAGTGCCACCAGGGGGCAAAACAGGGTCGGTGACAGGATGAGATTCTCCTTGCTGTTGCTGTGCATTAGACTGTTGCTGTGTGGCACCATTGCCAAGATGAATTTCCTTCTGTGTGATTTTCACTCCAAAAACATGTCCGCATTGCTGTTGCGGACATTTTAGTTTTACCACACATCCCTGTTCAGGCATATAGAACTTCACAACCTGTCCGCATTTTGGACATTTGGCTGCTATTATTTTTCTTTTATTATCTTCTGCCATATTGATATTCCTTACCAGCTCATTAGAACATTATCGTATAGTGACTTGGAAGTGACCAGTTGCGGATGTTGCTTGTTGTTATGCAGTTGCACATCCTTGTGTACATACTTAAACAATTCCATCACAGTAATCTTCTTGTCGTCGTTGCTATCAGCCTTGCCACGCAATCCCTTGATGACACCATTGGTGAGGAATCCCGAACCAACAAGTGGACTTTCTGCCGAGAGTTCATCAGAGCGTGAGGACAGAAAGACAATATATCGAGGATTGTTCTTCACGATGGTTTTCCAAGCAATGCGGTTCATGTCCTTGGAGTTCATCTCTTTTGTATTCATATTACTAACAGCTGTTCCTGAGAAGCAAGCGTCAATATAGCAAACGATGTCCTTAGCCTGGCATTTGTCCAACTCGCTGAACAACTCATTATAGGCAAGCATCTTTGAGCCCCCCGACACATAAGTACAAATATAATTCTCCATGCCATGTCCGCTATACGAGAACACGATGTGGTCGTTGGCATTGGCAACAGCCTTCACCTTACGGATGGCAGCAATGACATTGGCACGTGTGGCATTCTTGGAAGTAAGCAAAACCACAGTAGCGTCTTTGGTCTTGTAGAGCGAGGCAAGACGCTTGGCATCTTTGGTAGACTGGGCAAGGTCGTTATGGTCGCCCTCATAGTTTGACACGCCCGTAATGATGGCATAGGTTTTCTGAGCCTCTGCCGACATACAGAGCAGAAGCATAGCAATGATAGTAGAGAACAGTCGCTTCATATTTGGTTTTATTTGTTTTTAATGTTATGCATGAGCTTTACACCTGCTGCACATTTGATTTTTAAATTCTATCTCGGAGAGAAGTTTAGAGCAGCAAGGACATATAAGTTTGTTGGAATATTTGGCGTTGAAATTCTTCAAGTTGGAGTCCTTGCCCAAATAGAAGTTGATGATAGCCTGAAGAAGAGCCGTGAACACAGCTGTTACAGCCACACCATACACCTTCTGGTTGAAGGGAAGAAGCAATGTAAGCAAAAGACCAATGACTGCCGAGATGACACCTGGCAAGAATCTCATCATGTTCTTCTTCTGTATCTTGGCATCAATCTCAGCCTTCTCCTTCAAAGCCTTGTCATGAATGCGAAGAACATATTGAAACTCAGCCTTGTAATTTTTGGGATCATCCTCAACAACATGGTGGGCAAAAAATGAGAACCCCATACTCGTTTGGTCGGCAAGGACGACACGAGTAAACTCAGTGATGTTCACCTTCTTGATTTGAACAAGTTCGTCGTTGTCGTCGATGATATAAGTGCCGTTGGTGGAATTAAGGTCTTCAAGAGTCCATTGTCCACTGTCCGATACAGTGATCTTGGCATGTTGTCGGCTCACTCTCGAATTGTTGATAGGAAACTTCTGCGTTCCCTCCTTACCGATAATAACTTCTTTCATAACTATTTTTTTACAGTTATGTTGCTACTTCTGCTCACCATATCCTTATATTTCTTAAGCAATGGCTTGGGCAGTTTGAGTGTTACAGAATTTTTAAGGCAATCGGACAACACAAGGTGCTGTTTGAGTACATTGATGTCGTAGAGGAACATCTGGTTGATGATAACGCTACGTCCAAGGCGTATAAACGGACTCGTCGTTCCTTTGGGGTAAGCCTGCGACAACATAGCCTCAATCTTTGAGATACCCAACGATAGCACTGTAGAAAGTCCACCGATATAACATATTTTGGTGTAGTTGCCGTCTGCCATGATATATGCAATATTATCGACAAACAGTAGAATCATCTCGTCGCGATTGTTGATACAAATCTTTTTCATAAGCTTTATGTTTTGAAATGATATTTTAGACCCCTTCTATGTCATTGACATATAAATCATCATTAGGACCACCATACATGACAGGTTCTGGATATATCATATTATCGCACATACCAGGACCTCCGTACATTAAAACATCATCTTGTATAGGGCCTAAAGGGTCGTCTATAAAAATTGGTTCTTCTGGCTCAACCGGTTCTTCTGGTTCAACTGGTTCTTCTGGTTCAACTGGTTCTTCTGGTTCAACTGGTTCTTCTGGCTCAACTGGTTCTTCTGGCTCAACTGGTTCTTCCAGTTCAACCAGTTCAACCAGTTCTTCTGGTTTAAGAGGCTCTTCTGGTTCAAGAGGATCAACCATAATCGTTTGATCTATATCTTCAGTAAAGTCTTGAAGTACATGCGGACTTAGTTGATCTTGTACATTGTCTTCATTCACAACCTCAACAATAAAATCTTCTTCTGGACTATCGTTATCGGTTGATTTTTTGTCGATTATTACATCCGCCCCAAATGATCCTCCAATACTTCCTACAGCAGCTGCCGCAGAAAGAGCAGCTGCGCGTTTAGCTTTTTCTTTATCCATATCATTTGCTATTAAAAAGTTTGTTATAATTACAGAACATTAGGCTTCCATCATTATTTCTCAAATGCATCCCATTGCCTTGGCAATATTTGAACACCTTGCAGTCGGCACACTCACCACTGCGCATCCACTCACGATTGCGATATTTGTTGAAACGGTTTTGCCATACGTTCCAAAAATCATCCTTATATATATTTCCCTGATGATAGTTGCTTCGGATGCTCAAACAACCAGAAATCGAACCATCGCTCAGCACAGATGCCGTCGTGAGACCAGCACTACATAGGAAATGCGACCTACGCACAAGTCCTTCATAATCTCCCAAATATCCCTCGCATGCATACGACAGTTGTATATTGCCGTCCATTCGTGTTTTTACAATAAAGTCCATAAGATAACGGTATTGACTGTTTGACAAAACCAACTCTTCATCATCTTTAGCTCTGCCCATTGGTACTATTGAAAAACAACGCCATTTCGTGACACCAGCTTCAATAAGCATGCGCTTTATTTCTTCCAATTGCGATATATTTCTACTGTTTACACATGTGATGACATCCCAAATTAAATGAGGAGCCTTCTTTATATGTCCAATAGCATTATACACAACATCAAAACTATTGTTATCATTACGGAGCCAATTATGTGTGTCGCGCAATCCGTCAACATCAACAGCCAATGAACGCAGACCAGCATCCGAAAGCTCTTTCATCATATAAGAATCGATAAGCTTGCCATTAGAAACCATTCCCCATAAGAATCCCTTCTCTGTTATAGCACGTCCACATTCAATAATGTCTTTTCTGACCAATGGTTCACCACCTACAGTAAAGACCATTGTTTTTATGTGGGGTTGATGGAGTCGCACCTCGTCAAGCACTGGTGTGAAATCTTCAAATGGCATATCTGGGACATTTGAAACAGTCTTGCAATCACTGCCACAATGTCTACAAGCCATATTGCAACGTAGGGTACATTCCCAAAAGAGTTGTCGGAGAGGATGAAGAAGTTTTAGTCTCTCTCGATACCAATAGGTAATTTCTTGGTCTATTTCTTGTAGTTTATTCATCTGTTTTAGATAATTGTTTTCCTATGAGTGGCAAAATATACCAAATCTACTATTCCCCAAAAAATAGAACAACTAATGAATGCCAATATTAACTCTATAGTCTCCAAGTCTTCTGCCATGACTCTTGAACTATTTGTAATGTATTCGATTGTTATTAATAGAAATGAAACGGTAAAAAGCACACCCGTTCCAAAATTTAATCCAATTAATAATGACGAGCACCATTTGCCAAATCTACTCTTGGTAGGGAATAATCCAAAGAATGATTTTGAAGAATAATTGTTGAAAAATATCCAAGGAATCAATAAAAAGACAAAAGCACATAAGCAATGCCCAAGAACATACCAGTTCATTGATGACAGGTCGAAATAATGATAGTACCTATTACCATTCTCTGTTAGAGGTCCATAATGGGTATAGAGCATGAATACTGAAATAATATTAATCACGAGAATTATTGCAGCGTATAATAACCGCCACTTCCTTATAGGTGTTATTTCTTTGAAACCTTTCATAGCTTAAATTTAATATTAATTGTTCATTTTCTCCAAAAACGCGCTTGGCACGTACGCTGTCACTACCGTTACCAGTTCTTCCATCACAACAGCCACTCTCTGTTGTCCTTGCCATCTTGCCACTCTTCCTACCACTCCTTTGAATGCTCCGTCTGTTACTCTCACCATCTGTCCTTTCTTGAACTTTGGCACTTCGGCTAATGACACTATTGTGTTGTCGGTTTCGGCGGCATAGATGATTCTTAGACTTTCCATCTGATGGTTGGGTACAATCATTGGGGTCTTTTCGATTCGGCTGCCGACATGGGTGTGACGATAATAAAAGCGGAGGAAGGGAAGGTTTACGTTGTCGTAAACGAAGTGTTTTATCTGGTCTAAGGTTCCGTAGGCGAAGAAAATGTTTGGTAATAGTGATTCGGTTACAGCTTTGCGTTTGCCTTTAATTAGTTTTACTGTCGTTTGTGTAGGGTAGAATGCTGTGATGCCTTTTGCCGTCATATATTCGTATGCGGTCTTTTCTCTGCCGTAAGTGCAGCGTAGAGCATACCAATGGGGAGGGTCTTCCGAAAGTGCATAGCTGGTGGACACCCCGGTATGTGAACTCTCGGCTTTTTTACAGCTTTGAGCTTTGGGGAGGGCGTTGGAGGTAAGTCCAGCGCAGGGAGGGATTTCACCACCTCCCGAGGTGTGTATATCTTCCGATATACAGCCATCGATATTCATATCGCTTAACTTAATTCTAGACAGAATTATGTTGGTACAGACAAAAAAAACGTGAACCGTCCGTTGTCCGATCCACACTCTGAGGCCGTGAGAAGTGCCTATACTGCTGAACGAACAACAGTATAGCCCACGCCGATATGATATATAGCAATATCCGTACTTTCGGCATGATGCAAATAATTGTACGACAAAATGTCAGAACACAATAAATGCTTCTGCAAAAATACGAAAGGTATATCACACCCCTGGACATTTACCGTTGCCATGTTCAATGCAGTACATGTATCTTGAAATTTCTCACGTTTCAGAGTGTACGTTGAACGTGACGTTTGTAAACGCCTAATATGTCTGGACTGCTTTTCCCACCCAATACCCGCTTTGTGTAGATATGTCATATTGATGACCTTATTACACTCTGCACGGCGTAGGCTGCCGAGTCGGTTGTCATATGTGATAAGAACACGTTCTTTTGCGACAACAGCGGTCTGGCTTTTCAGTCCGAATGCAAAGTTACGAAAGAAAAATGAAAAAATGTGATTTTGTAATAAAAATTGTACAAGATTTTTAATGCAAATATCGTACAGGCAGTAAAAAAGTGTTACAAACGAAAAATCGATTATAGAGTTTTCAATTGGCGTTTTTAGTGGTTTTGAGGGCATCATCTTCGTGTTTTTCTTCATTCAAGGCTTCGTTGCACTTCAAAAGGACTACTTTTGGAGTGCAACGAAGCCTCAATTGCATTGCAAAACGACTACAGTTGCAATGCAATAGTTGTCCTTTTGAAATAAAAAGGAGCATTTTTTTGAAGCATAAACTTGCACCGCAAAGCCACCATCGACATAACTCACTGTGTATAAACGATATAACTAAAACCGCTCAAAACTCACGAATTTTGAGTCAAAGATTACGTTGTGCGTTCAGATGGCAGTTTTGAGCGGTTAGAAATGCAAATATAGGAGCGAAGCGCTGCTCGCTCCGGTTGAGATAGTGAGGTGTTGGGGGTGGGTTTTATTTTATTAGCCACTTCATAGCCCATTCCGTTAAAGGGGAGGGACATGCAAGCATTCCACAGTTTTGCTGCAAATTAAGGAAAGAGAAACGTATGCGGTTCCTGGGTTGGTAACGTTCGTTGTACACAACAATACTTCTGCCACTGACACAATTTTCAGCCTTTACTTCTACAGGAATTATCTCGTCTTCTCGCTGTAACAGAAACTCTATCTCAGCCTTTCCTTCCGAAGACCAATAGTAAGGAATAGAACCATATGAAGGCAACAGACTTTGCAGCACTGCATTCTCAGCCATCGCTCCCTTAAATTCGGTGTAGTTGGCAGTCGGGTCAATAACTATGCTTCCTGGCAGCCCAGCCAATCTCCGCAACAGTCCGCAGTCACTGGCATAGACCTTGAATATGTCCGGCTCCTCGTAGGCACTTAAAGGCATTCCAGGTTTCGAGACCGCGTTCACACGATATATCATGCCAGCATCTTCAAGCCACAACAATGCATCCTCGTAGTCACGGCTTCTTGCACCCTTCTTTATAATCTTATAGATAAACTTCCGATTCTCTTTTGCAAGTTGGGATGGAAGCGAGCGCCAGATGGCATGAATGCGCGGTATCTCGCGAGGATCTGCATACTTGGCAAAATCAAGCTCATATAAGTCTAATATACCTTGAAGAATGTCATCCACCGCTTGCATACCCTGATTTTCAAGCATACTTACGGTAGCTTCTGGCATTCCTCCAGACACCATATATCTACGATATTCCGATTTCAACTTGTCAAGTATAATAAGAGGCAGTTTCTCGGGCTGTTCTATCTGCTCAACAAAATTGAAAGTCTGGATATCACTGGCTCGCAGATATTCCTTAAACGTAATCGGATACATACGCATAACCTGAACCTTTCCTACTGGTACGGTCATTCTCCGCCTTTTCACAGCCACACCCAACAGCGAACCAGCTGCAATAATATGCCATTCGGGAGCATCCTCACAAAAATACTTCAACGAGTTGAGCGCTTCCTCGCATTCTTGTATTTCATCGAATATGAGCAGCGTCTTGCCAGGAACAAGCGGAACAGGACTATAAAGGGCGAGTTCCTTAATTATGCGTGCAGGCTCTTTTGACACAGTGAAAGCTGACTGCAACTCTTTCTGGCGGTCAAAGTCAAATTTCGCTGTGTATTTAAAACACTCTCTTCCGAACTCCTCCATAGCCCATGTCTTGCCTATCTGACGGGCACCTTTCAGAAGGATTGGCTTATGCTTTTCTGCTTCTTTCCAATCCTTGAACTTATTTATTATGTCTCTTTCTATCTTCATAATTACATAAACAACTTCCGATTTGTGTCAAAATTGACATTTTTCCGAACTTATCAAGTGCAAAGATACAATATATAGAGGAATGTTACAATTTTTCTGAGAGTTTTTAGCAAACAATTCCAAGAATAACTTGTGATCTGTTTTTTCGTTATAGCACCTCAAGTCTTTTCATGCAAATATCACACAGGAGGTAAAAAAGTTTTGCCCAAAATACACGGAGTCTGCAAACTAAACTATCACCATTATACACAATAAATATGGTTTAAAAGTCAAAAAATCGGGCAAGCGTGTTTTTTATGTGCAATAGTTTGTATAACTTTGCAGTCCAAAACGTATATTATGAACCAGGAAATAGAACGCAGGCGAACTTTCGCCATCATATCACACCCTGACGCAGGTAAGACTACGCTCACCGAGAAGTTCCTTCTCTTTGGCGGCCAGATACAGGTGGCAGGTGCAGTAAAGAACAACAAGATACGCAAGTCGGCTACGTCCGACTGGATGGAAATCGAGAAGCAGCGTGGTATCTCGGTGTCGACTTCGGTTATGGAGTTCGACTACGAGGGCTACAAAATCAACATTCTTGACACACCGGGTCACCAGGACTTCTGCGAGGACACATACCGCACTCTTACAGCTGTCGACTCAGCCATCATTGTAGTGGATGGAGCCAAGGGTGTGGAGACTCAGACACGTAAGCTGATGGAGGTGTGCCGCATGCGCAACACTCCGGTTATCATATTCATCAACAAGATGGACCGCGAGGGTCGCGACCCGTTCGACTTGCTCGACGAACTGGAGGAGGAACTTCAGATCAGCGTGCGCCCGCTGTCATGGCCTATCAACATCGGTGTCAAGTTCAAGGGTGTGTACAATATCTACGAGAACAAGCTCGACCTCTTCAAGCCCGACAAGCAGCGCGTGACTGAAAAGGTGGAGGTTGACATCAACTCTACAGAACTTGAAGAGCACATCGGCGAGCAGGATGCCAAGCAGCTGCGCGACGACGTAGAACTGATTGACGGCGTATATCCCGAGTTTGACGTTGAGACATACCGCTCGGCTGAGGTGGCTCCTGTATTCTTCGGTTCGGCACTCAACAACTTCGGCGTGCAGGAACTGCTCAACTGCTTCGTAAAGATTGCTCCGTCGCCAAAGCCTACCAAGGCTGAGGAGCGCACCGTAGAGCCTGAGGAGCAAAAGTTTACGGGCTTCATCTTCAAGATTACTGCCAACATCGACCCCAACCACCGCTCATGTATCGCTTTCTGCAAGGTGTGCAGCGGCAAGTTTGAGCGCAACAAGCCCTATCTGCATGTGCGTCAGGGCAAGACTCTGCGTTTCTCTTCGCCCACCCAGTTTATGGCTCAGCGTAAGAGCACCATCGACGAGGCATGGCCAGGCGACATCGTAGGTTTGCCCGACAACGGCATCTTCAAGATTGGCGACACACTGACTGAGGGCGAGAAGCTGCACTTCCGCGGACTACCTTCGTTCTCGCCAGAGATGTTCAAGTATATCGAGAACGACGACCCAATGAAGGCAAAGCAGCTTGAGAAGGGTATCAACCAGCTCATGGACGAGGGTGTGGCACAGCTGTTTGTCAACCAGTTTAACGGTCGTAAGATTATCGGCACCGTAGGTCAGCTGCAGTTTGAGGTAATTCAGTATCGTCTGGAGAACGAGTACAACGCCAAGTGTCGTTGGGAGCCAGTTCATCTGCACAAGGCCTGCTGGATAGAGAGCGACGACGCTGATGAACTCGACCAGTTCAAGAAGCGCAAGTATCAGTATATGGCTAAGGACCGCGACGGACGCGATGTATTCCTTGCTGACTCGGGCTATGTGCTGTCTATGGCTCAGCAGGACTTCAAGCACATCAAGTTCCACTTCACAAGCGAGTTCTAAGAAAAGTAAAAAGGTAAAAGAGTAAAAAGGTAAAAAGGCTGAAGAGATTATTGTCTCTAAGACTATACATAAAGCAATGAGGGTGTGTCAATTTGTTTTGACACACCCTCATTTTATTTTCGAGGCTTTCCCATTTTATTTATACAACTGGATTCAACCGTTCAATTTCATGTTTCTGCAGACCAGTTGCTTTTGCAATGTCGTCAATTGACATTCCCATATTTAATAAATTTCTGGCAATCTCAACACGTCCTTCCGCTCTGCCCTCCGCTCTGCCTTCAGCTCTGCCTTCCTCCATGCTTCTCCTATTAGAATCGACAAAAAGCAAGCGTTCTGCACCGAGTTTGTCCCAAAAGTCGTCGTAGGCAAGAAGCTCATTTTTCGACATTGCTGATTCTTCTACAGCCTTTAGTGCTTTAGAGGTCTCGGGATTGTCCAACAGTTCTTGCGGAACTTCCTTTGTATGCTCATCTATCTCTGTCAGAAATCTAAGCCACAGCACAGCCATTTTCTTTTCTTTGATGGAATGAGCCTGGAATTTTGGCAGCTCCACGAATGTGAAATGAAGTCCGTCGATAATCTCGTCGCTATGCAGTTCGTGCACAACATTGTAGTTATGGATAAACTCATCCGGATATTCCTTCATGAAAGTCTCGTTGACAAGATTGAGCGAATATACAGGCTGTAACATTTCATACTTGCGCTTTTTGTCAAGCTGACGCACAAAAGCCTTGGAAGCATTAAACAGCACACGCTGTTTGAACGCCTCTGTCCACAGCATCTGCATTTCTACAATAAATTGCCTGTTTTTCACATCACGACATCTCACGTCAACAATACTGTTCTTACCTACGTAAGTGTCGGGCACAAGTTCAGGCGACAGATACTCAACGCTCTTTATCTGCTCGTCATCAGCCAATGGCAGCAGGGCGTTAAGCAGACTGATGAGCAAATCCTTATGCTCACCAAATATCTTCTTGAATGTGAGGTCGGCTTTAGGGTCAAGATATCTCATAGTGGAACTATATTTATTGTTTACATATTGTTATATATGGCAAATTTACGAATAAAAATCGACAACGTTGTGGTTTTATAGATTAATTGTTGAGATGAAAATGTATATTTATATATGAATACACGTGATGAATTGAAAATTAATATTTACCTTTACAGCCAAATAAATACAATAACCATAAAAATGAAACCTTTCGTAAAACAAACAATCTACAACAGGTCTTTAATCAAGACATTGAGTGTGGCTTTGCTTACTGCCGCACTGGGATTTGGCACACACGCAACGGCTGCTGCCAAATCCGACAACAAGAATACAGCTAAAGAAATTGAGAATTATTTCGGCGAGCGTCTGGCTGGCAAGGATGCCAAGCTCAACTGCAACGCCAAGGTAAAGACGGCTGACGTAGCCTCGTCGAGAACTATGGTTTGGGAGGCATGGAAGCGCGCCAACAACACACAGGACAAGAACATAATGACAAACCTGCCCAACCTGTCGGATGCCAAGACCGGCAAATGGCAGTTGCCTGCACAGCTTGAACCGAACGCCACAATGCCGTATTATTATGGCAAGAAAGTGGCAGCCGGCGAGACTGTGCCAGCCAACGGACTGCCCCTGTTTGTATACATGCACGGTTCGGGACCCAAGGCGCAGGAGTGGACAACGGGGCTGAAGCTTGCACAGATGTTCAAGGACTCGCCGTCAGCTTACTTCATACCACAGATACCTAATGAGGGCTATTACTACCGCTGGTGGCAGCAGTCGAAGCAATGGGCATGGGAGAAACTGCTGCGCATGGCTATGCTCTCGAGCGAAATAAATCCCAACCGTATATATATGTTCGGCATCTCGGAAGGCGGATACGGCTCGCAGCGTCTGGCTTCATTCTATGCCGACTATCTGGCGGCTGCCGGACCAATGGCTGGCGGCGAACCGCTGCGCAACGCTCCTGTAGAGAACTGCGCCAACATCGGATTCTCATTCCTCACCGGCGAGTACGACCAGATGTTCTTCCGCAACCGCTTCACCTACGAGACCAAACTGGCGTTTGACAGTCTGCAGGCCCTGCACCCCGACCAGTTCAAGCACCGCATCGAACTGGTGCCAAAATGCGCCCATCAGATTGACTATCGCCCCACGACACCATGGCTGAGCGAGTTCACACGCAACCCCTACCCCAAGCACATGATGTGGGAGGACTTTGCAATGCACGGACGCCACCGCCAAGGATTCTACAACCTGCGCGTAGACAAGCGCCCTGCTCTCGACTCTATGTCGCGCTCTACATACACTATGGACATCGTAGACAACACCGTAAACATCACTGTGAAGACCGTGAGATACGAGATTCTGGAGACCGACCCATACTGGCACACTATCGACATGAAGATAAAACGCCACTACTCGGAAGCCAACGACCTGCAGTTCACCGTGTTCCTCGACGAGCATCTGGTAGACATGAACCGCAAGGTAACTATTATTGTCAACGGACATAAGGTGTTTGCAGGCAAACTCAAGACAAACATTCAGAACATGGCAGAAAGCGTGGCTACATTCGGTGACCCATGCCGTATATATCCAGCGGCAGTGCAGGTGAAGCTGTAGACTACTTGTCTATCTTGCTAATCTCGCTTGCCTCCCATTCCTGCCACTGCTTCATAGCCTCCTGCCAGTCGGTCTGTTCGCCAGCAGCCACAGCGTCCTGCATTCGGGCAGCCTCGTCGCGCTCACGGTCGCGTGCACGCTTTGCCTTCATGTCGGCTATGGTCTGGTCGTCGAGTATACGTATGGCGCCACGATGTATGGCGTCATACAGTTCCTGCTCGCCAAAGGCACGTCCCGGCACGTTGAAGTCGGAGATGTTGAACTCGTATTCGACGCGCAGTTTATGGCGAATCTCCTTCTGCTTGGCACGGTTGGCACAGTTCTTCAGTCGCAGGAGCTTGGCAATGCCCTGAATCTCGGAATCAGAATATTTGTTTCTTCCCATACAAATTTAATAATAGTCTGAATTAATAATTTTCGTAATCAATTTTACATACATTAAAATAATGGCAATGTCCGCAGCGTTCAATGCAGGCATTGCCATTGTTTTATGCTTAACAACTTGCAAAATTAGCTTATTTTGTTAAATAATCCACTTTTTAACCGCAAATATTTGTTTTGTTCGAATATAAGCTATATATTTGCGTTATCATTTTTTGATGATTTCGATTTTTACGAAATCAACAGTTATGAGGTTGGTAGCTTCCTGCACCAACCTCTTTTGTTTTTATGCCGTTGCATCATCGTGCCAAACGCAACTGAGAACGGTCGATGTCGCCCGAACCTTTCTTTGAGGTGTTGAGCGTGCGCAACGTTCCCTTCAACTCTACGTCGCCACTGCCGCGCAGGTCAATATCGGCATTGCCACAATTGATGAAGTCAAGATCGAGGTCGCCACTGCCTTGCAACGAAGCCTTCACGTCGGCTACACCTTTGAGCGTAGCGTCAAGATCGCCCGAGCCTCTGAGTGCTGCATTTGCATTGCGTGCCTTCAGCATCTTCACCTCAAGGTCGCCGCTGCCAAGCAGTTCGAAGTTTGCCACAGCACAGTCTACAGCCTGCGCTTCAACATCACCGCTGCCACGCAAGCGCAACGATATAGTGTCGCACAACACCTTGCGCAGGTCGACATCACCCGAACCAGAGAGTTCTACATTGAGAGCGTCAGTGTCAATATTGCTTTGCGCTTCAAAATTGCCCGATCCTTTCAGATAGACAGAAGTAATGTCGGGCGACGATACATATACGGTGAGGCGCGCCGGACCGACTATCCTCATTCCACGACCTTTAGTTGTAACAACAAGAGTCTCGCCATTCTGCTTTATGTCGAGATTGTCTACCAGACTCTTGGTTCCCTCAATACGCACCGACGATGTCTTGCCTTGAACAAACTTTATATCAGCCGAGGTGTACGACTCAATCTTGCAGAAATAGCCAACCTTAACTACACGTTTCGCGAAAGAACGGTCTGCCTTCAGATCCTTGCTCGAATAGCATGCTATGCATGCAACACTCATCGTCACCAAGACAATGAATGAAAAGATACGTTTTGCTGTCATCATAATACTAAATATTAATTATTAATCGTATATTTGACGCAAAGCTACAAAAAAAAGTTGCAAAAATAAAAAAAAGTTGGCTGTACCATACTTAATTTGTAACTTTGCAGCCAATACATTATTTAAACAATGGGCATAGAATTATTAACCGCGGCGGAAGCCGAATCACTCAAGGCATATATCAACACAGCCGAACACATTATTATTTGTTGTCATAAGTCGCCTGACGGCGATGCTATCGGATCGTCGCTCGCATGGGCCGACTATCTGCGCTCACTCGGCAAGAACCCCGAAATCATTGTGCCTGACGCTTATCCCGACTTTCTTCAGTGGATGCCCGGCACCGAGCGCATCATACGCTACGACAAGCACGCTGCCGACAAGGCCGACCCGATGCTTGCCTCAGCCGACCTCGTATTCTGCCTCGACTTCAACGGCACCGACCGTGTAGACGAGATGAAGGACGCTCTGGAGCAGTCGCCTGCCAAGAAGATAATGATCGACCACCACCTCGACCCACGCATGGACACAGTCTTGACCGTGTCGCACCCGCACATGTCGAGCACCTCCGAACTCGTGTTCCGTATAATATGGCAGTTGGGCGGATTCGAAGAGATGTCGCGCAAGTGTGCTGCATGCATATATTGCGGCATGATGACCGACACGGGCGGATTCACATACAACTCTACACGCCCCGAGATATTCTACATCGTCAGCCAACTGCTGACCAAGGGCATCGACAAGGACAAGATATACCGCAACGTGTTCAACAACTTCAGCCCATGGGCAATACGTCTGCGCGGCTATCTGATGAGCCAGAAGCTCAACGTGTTTGGCGACATTCATGCCTCTTACTTCACCATCTCGCGCCGCGACATGCGCGACTTCCACTTCATCAAGGGTGACGCTGAGGGGCTTGTCAACGAACCACTGAAGATAAAAGGCATGCGCCTGTCGGTTTCGCTGCGCGAGGACGACCGTCGCGACAACACCATCTGGGTGTCGCTACGCTCGGTAGACGACTTCCCCTGCAACAAGATGGCAGCCGACTTCTTCAACGGCGGCGGCCATCTCAACGCCAGCGGCGGCAGACTCTACTGCTCGCTCGACGAGGCTGAACGCATAGTGAGAAATGCGTTTGAGCAATACAAAGACCTGCTCACGAAATAAAAAACGTGAAATATTGTCAACCCAAGGTGACATTACATATAATTTTTGTACTTTTGTACGATAATTAGTGATTTCAATCAAATAAAAAAGAAAAAGCAATTGATGAAGACGTTAAAATTCTTAGCGCTCACACTCTTAGCCATTGTGGCTCTTGCTTCGTGTAGCGACAGCGAAACTTATGCCGACATGAAAAAGAAGGAACGCTCGGCTATAAACCGATACATTGCCAACCAAAAGATAAAGGTCATATCTGAGGATGTATTCAACGCACAAAACCAGACCACAAACGTTGACAAAAACGAATGGGTGCTGTTTGAAGGCACTGGCGTATATATGCAGATTGTGCGCGAGGGATGCGGCAAGAAACTGGAAAGCGGCAAGACCGAAAAGATACTGTGCCGATTCAACGAGTACAACATTCTTGAATCAGACTCGACACTGCAATGCACCAACATCTACTCATACAACTGGTTGGTAGAAAAAATGACAGTGAAGAATACATCAGGTACATTCTCTGGCACATTCGACAAAGAAAGCAGTCTGATGTACAATACATACAGCTCAACAGCTGTTCCTTCGGGATGGCTCGTTCCGCTGACTTATATCAAGCTTGGCCGTCCGGCATCAGCAACCGATGAGATTGCCAAGGTGAAACTGATTGTTCCGCACTCAATGGGACAAAGCAATGCCTCGCAGAATGTCTATCCGTGCATGTACGAGATAACATACCAGCAGGGAGCATAATTGCAGAATCGGCGGTCACTCAACAACAGCCGCCAACATACTAAAGACTAAAGTCAATCATTTAAAACATCATTACTATGACACTAATCAAGTCAATTTCTGGTATCCGCGGTACTATCGGCGGACCTACGGGCGACACACTCAATCCGCTCGACATCGTTAAGTTTACAACTGCCTACGCTACATTCATGAAGCGCAATGCCAAGACCGAAGGACGCGGCAAGATAGTAGTTGGTCGCGACGCACGTATCTCTGGCGACATGGTGCGCAACATCGTGTGCGGTACTCTTATGGGTATGGGACTTGATGTTATCGACATCGACCTCGCTACAACTCCTACTACAGAGCTGGCTGTACGCTGGACTGGCGCTATGGGTGGTATCATCATAACAGCAAGCCACAACCCACGTCAGTGGAACGCTCTGAAGCTGCTCAACAGCGAGGGCGAATTCCTGACAAAGGAGAACGGCAACGAGGTTCTCGAAATTGCCGAGAAGGAAGATTTCGACTATGCCGACGTTGACAATCTGGGCCACTATACACGCGACGACTCTATGGACGCACGTCACATCCAGAGCGTACTCGACCTCAAGTTGGCTGACGTAGAGGCTATCAAGAACGCTAAGTTCAAGGTATGTGTTGACGCTATCAACAGCGTTGGTGGTGTTATCCTGCCCGAACTCCTTAAGGCTCTCGGCGTAGAGTTCACAATACTCAACGGCACACCTAACGGCGACTTCGCCCACAACCCAGAGCCATTGGAGAAGAACCTCCAGGGCATCATGGACGAGATGAAGAGCGGCAAGTACGACCTCGGTATCGTTGTTGACCCCGACGTTGACCGTCTGGCTTTCATCTGCGAGAACGGCGAGATGTTCGGCGAGGAATACACACTCGTAAGCGTAGCCGACTACGTACTCTCACACACACCGGGCAACACCGTAAGCAACCTCTCTTCTACACGCGCTCTGCGCGACGTAACTGAGAAGCACGGTGGCGTATACGCTGCATCGGCTGTAGGCGAGGTTAACGTTACAACTAAGATGAAGGCAGAGCACGCCGTTATCGGCGGCGAGGGCAACGGTGGTGTTATCTATCCGGAGAGCCACTACGGTCGCGACGCATTGGTAGGTATCGCTCTGTTCCTCTCTTCACTGGCTCACAAGAAGTGCACAGCAAGCGAGTTGCGTGCTACATTCCCAAGCTATCAGATTGCCAAGAACCGCATCGACCTCACCCCGTCTACCGACATCGACGCAATCCTCGAGAAGGTGAAGGAAATGTTCAAGGAAGAGAAGATTACTGACATCGACGGCGTTAAGATTGATTTCCCCGACAAGTGGGTTCACCTGCGCAAGTCGAACACCGAGCCTATCATCCGTGTATACAGCGAGGCTGCTACAATGGAAGAGGCTGACGCACTGGGCAAGAAGCTCATGCAGGTAGTTTACGACATGCAGTAATTAATATAATACAAAATGCCGCAACATCCAAAACGAAGAATGGATTGTTGCGGCATTTTCCATATCCGAACAGACATGAGCAAATCATTATTCACAGTCATAGCCGTAGCCACAGCCATGCTGATATGCACCAATGCTACAGCACAACAGACCGATGGATTCCCCTACCCTACAGTGCCCGACACATTGCGCACTGCCGAGACGCGTGCCTTGTATGTAATGGAGCACTACTGGGACCGATTCAACTTTGCCGACACAACACTCATGCACCGTCCCGAAACGACCGAACAAGGATTTGCCAATTTCATCGACCTGCTGCCGCGTGTGGCTCCATCGACTGCCACTCTCGGCATAAAGGCATTTGCCGACCACCTCTACAACATCAAGCCAGCTAATGCTGACGACAGCAATACACCCGAACGCATACGCGAATACTTCGCCACACTGACCGAGAAATATTTGGGCGATTCGGAATCGCCGCTACACAACGACTTGCTCTACGCCCAGTTTCTCGACGTCATGTCGGCAAATAAGTTTGCCTCAATGGCAGAACGCACACGCAACGAATACATGGCACGCAACCTGAAGAAGAATCTTCCAGGCACCACAGCCACCGACTTCGTGTACATCGACCGCAAGAACCAGCTGCACCAGCTGCACAATCTGAAAGCAAAATACACCTTATTATATTTCTACGATCCCGACTGCGACCACTGTCACGAAACCGCCGCACAGATAGCGGCAATGCCCGAAACATCATCGCCAGCCATCAGCGTGCTCGCCATATACCCCTATAGCGACTCCGAAATGTGGAAGACGAAGACATCACGCATGCCCGCCACATGGACCGAAGGCTACAGTCCCGACGGACAAATCACCACCGACGACATATACTACATCAAGTCGGTACCGTCGGTATATCTGCTTGACGAAGAGAAAAGAGTAGTGCTGAAGAATCCAAGTATCACACTACTGCAAAATACATTGAAGAAACTGACGGCAACAGCCGTCAAGTAATATTACAAAAACAAAAAACCGCGAGGCTTAATAAGCTTCGCGGTATTTGTTTTCGTCCTTATCCTCAAGCATCGAGAGATAGCTCTGATAGCGTGATGCAGCTATGTAGTGCTCTTCAACGGCTTTCAGCACGGCACAACCCGGTTCGTGAGTGTGCGTACAGTTGTTGAATCGGCAGTCCTTCGAGAAGTGGAATATATCCTTGAAGTAACTTGTCAGCTCTTCGGGTTCGATATCGAACGTTCCGAAACCCTTGATGCCCGGAGTGTCGATGATCCATCCACCCTCGGGAAGCGGCAGCATCTCAGAGAATGTAGTGGTGTGCATACCCGTGTTGTGAGCGTCGGAAATCGACGACGTGCGCAGATTGGCACCGGGAAGGATATGATTGATGAAGGTAGACTTGCCCACACCGCTGTTGCCGCTGAGCAATGTAATCTTGTCCTTCAGCATAGGCAGTATGCTGTCCATACCCAGTCCCGTAGTGGCCGACACAGCCACACACTCGTAGCCAATCGTACGATAGAGCGTCATCATCATCTCCTGATAGTGGCGTTCTTCGTCCGAGAGGATATCTGTCTTGTTGAACACGAGCACCGTCGGAACGCTGTAAGCCTCGGCAGTGGCAAGAAAGCGGTCGATAAAAATGGTGCTTGTCTGCGGATAGTTGACCGTGACGATAAGGAAAGCCTGGTCGACATTGGCAGCAATGATGTGGCTCTGCTTGCTCAGGTTTTGCGACTTGCGTATGATATAGTTGCGACGGTCGCAAATGGCAGTAATGAAAGCCGTGCCCTCCTGATTGCGCACAATCTCCACACGGTCGCCCACAGCAACGGGATTGGTGCTGCGTATGCCTTTAAGGCGGAAGTTGCCCTTTATCTTGCAGTCTACATTCTGCGCGTCGTCAGTGCGCACAGTATACCAGCTGCCCGTGTTCTTTATTACTAAACCTTGCATTCAATACTATACTGTCATGATTTCCTTCTGCTTTGCAGCGAGCAGGTCATCTACCTTCTTGACAAACTTGTCGTGAATCTTCTGGAGCTCGCCCTCAGCGTCCTTCTCCAAATCCTCAGACAGACCGTCCTTGATAGCCTTCTTCAGCTTGTCCTTAGTCTCCTGACGTGCGTTGCGAATCTCCACCTTAGTGCGCTCGCCAATCTTGTTGCACTGCTTGACAAGCTCCTTACGGCGCTCCTCGGTAGGCTGCGGAATGCCAAGGCGGATAATCTCGCCGTTGTTCTCGGGAGTGATACCTACATCGCTATCCATGATTGCCTTCTCAATCTCGCGAATCTGCTTCTTGTCGAAAGGACGGATAGCGATAGTGCGTGGATCGGGCACAGTAACGTTGGCTACCTGGTTCAATGGCACCATCGAACCCCATGAACTAACTCGAATGCCGTCAAGAATTGCCACGTTGGCACGTCCGGCACGGATGCGTGCAAGCTGCTCCTCAAGGTACATTGCACCCATTTCCATGCGCTCCTCGGCGCTGTTCAATGTTTCTTTTACGTCTATCATATTAATATTTTATTAGTTTCGTACAGTCGTTTTTCAATATTCGATTTGCAAATTTAATGAAAATACTTGATACTACGCTACAATACAAACCAAAATTATTGCAATAATACGCCCTATATCTCTTTTAATAAGGTTAGCCACAAAAAAACACGATGAATATTTGCTTATATTAAAAATATTGGTAAATTTGCATAACTATGAACGAAAGAGTACTGCGCGAACTGCCGCCGCTGCACGAAAAGGACTTCATGTACGTGGCTGACAGACGTAAGAAAGAATTTACCTATCCAATACACAAGCACGAAGTGTTTGAACTGAACTATGTAGAGAACGGAGAGGGAGTGGTGCGTATCGTCGGCGACAACACCCAGACGATAGGCAACAGCGACCTTGTGCTCATAACAAGCCCCGACCTTGAGCACGTATGGCTGCAAGGCGATTGCCACAGCGAGGAGATACGCGAGGTTACGATACAGTTCTTCTTCGACTTCGACAGCTCTGACAGTCTTTTCGGCCGCACACCATTGCTGCCTATCAAGCACTTGTTTGAGAAGGCACGCAACGGAGTGGCGTTTTCACAGGAAGTGATAGACAAGGTCAGGCCGCTCATCGACACTCTTTCGTCAACCCAGGACAAGTTTTATTCGGTCATAAAGTTTATGACCATACTCTACGAGCTGTCGCTTGCCGGCGATACGCGCGAGCTTGCCACGTCGTCGTTTGCCAAGGTAGATGTCGACAGCGACAGCCGTCGCATACTCAAGGTGAAGGACTACATAAGCAATCATTTCACCGAAGAAATCCGCCTTGCCGACCTTGCCGACCTCGTAGGCATGTCTGCCACATCGTTCAGCCGGTTCTTCAAGCTTCGTACAAGCAAGACTCTCAGCGACTATGTGGTTGAGATGCGCCTTGGTGTGGCTGCCCGCAAGCTCGTCGACACCACCGACAGCATCAGCGAGATATGCTACGACTGCGGCTTCAACACACTCAGCAACTTCAACCGCCTGTTTCGCAAGCACAAGGGATGCAGTCCGAGAGAGTTTCGCGAGAAATACCTCAAGACCAAGATTATAGTTTAGGCTCGCAAGATTGTGTCATACGTTGGCAAGATAATGCCAATGCGATTGACCGTTTTTTGATAATTTTGCAGTCGAACTATAAAACTTAAAACAAAAAACAAATAATCAAACAAAGCTATGGGAAAATATCCTAAACGTATTTTTCTTCCGGCATTGGCGCTGATGATGCTTTCGGGCGCTGCCAATGCCGAGAATATCAGCGTGTCTACACCCAAGACATCGCTCGTAGTGGACGCCACCAAGGGCGGAGCATTCAAATTCGTGTATTATGGCGACAAGCTGGCGGATGCCGACATAGCCACACTCCAGGCTGGCGGAACGGCTGGCAAGGACGCTTATCCGGTGTATGGCATGATAGGCGAATCGGCTGCTGCACTCTCGGTGCGCCATGCCGACGGCAACATGACTCTTGAGATGGATGTTGATAGCTACACCACTACAACCGAAAAGAACGCCAAAGTGCTCAAAGTGAAGCTCAAAGACCGCGTATATCCCTTCTACGTCACCGTGTGCTACCGTGCCTACAACGATGTGGACATTATCGAGATGTGGACCGAGATAAGCAACGGCGAGAAGTCTACCGTCACCCTCTCGCAGTTTGACTCAGCCTATCTGCCCATACGTCGTGGCAACGTATGGATGTCGCACTTCTACGGTGCTTGGGCCAACGAGGCACAGCTGTCGGAAGAGGAGCTGAAGCCCGGCACATTCGTCATTGAAAACCGCGACGGAACACGCAACGCCCACACATCACGCGGCGAAGTAATGTTCTCGCTCGACGGCAAGGGACGGGAGAACACGGGCCGTGTGATAGGTGCCGCCATATGCTATTCGGGCAACTACAAGCTGCGCACCGTGACCGACGAGTCGGAGTATCACCAGTTCTTTGCAGGCATCGACGAGTACAACTCAGAGTATCATCTCGCCAAGAACGAGACCTTCACCACTCCCGTCACAGCCTTCTCCTACAGCAAAGAGGGAATGAGCGGAGTGAGCCGCAACTTCCACCGTTGGGGACGAGAGTATAAGCTGATGAACGGCAACCGCGAACGCAAGATTCTGCTTAACTCTTGGGAGGGCGTATATCTCAACATCAAGGAGCCGGAGATGGCGCAGATGATGGCAGACATCAAGTCGATGGGCGGCGAACTGTTCGTCATGGACGACGGATGGTTTGGCAATAAGTACAAGCGTAACATCGACAACTGTGCGCTGGGCGACTGGGTTGTAGACAAGCAGAAGCTGCCTCACGGCATTGAGGGACTCCTTGCCGAAGCCAAGAAGCTGGGCATAAAGTTCGGTATTTGGCTCGAGCCGGAGATGTCCAACACCAAGAGCGAACTCTTCGAGAAGCATCCCGAATGGGTTATAAAGGCTCCCCACCGCGACCTTAAGTGCGGACGTGGCGGCACGCAGGTAGTGCTCGACCTCGGCAACCCAAAGGTGCAGGACTTCGTGTTCTCCATCGTCGACGACATGATGACCAAGTATCCTGAGATTGACTACATCAAGTGGGACGCCAACATGAACATCTCCAACCACGGATCGCAGTATCTCACAGCCAACAACCAGAGCCACCTCTTCATCGAATATCACCGTGGTTTCGAGAAGGTATTGCAGCGCATCCGCGCCAAATATCCCAAACTGACCATACAGGATTGCGCATCGGGTGGCGGACGTGTCAACTGGGGCACGCTGCCCTACTTCGACGAGTTCTGGACAAGCGACAACACCGATGCCCTTCAGCGCGTCTACATGCAGTGGGGCACCAGCTACTTCTTCCCTGCCATAGCCATGGCATCCCACATCTCTAACGCTCCCAACCATCAGACAGCCCGCACCGTACCATTGAAGTATCGCACCGACGTGGCCATGAGCGGACGCCTGGGCATGGAGATACAGCCCAAGGTGCTGAGCGAAGCCGACAAGGACCAGTGTCGCAAGGCTATAGCCGACTATAAGCGCATACGCCCCATAGTGCAGTTTGGCAATCTCTACCGCCTGCAGTCGCCCTACGACAAGAAAGGTGTGGCTTCGCTTATGTACGTGACCGACGCTAAGGACAAGGCTGTGTTCTACTGGTGGAAGACCGAATCGTTCTGCAATCAGCACCTGCCACGCATCCCGATGGCTGGTCTCAACCCGCAGAAGCGCTATCGCATCACCGAACTCAACCGCATCGACCGCACTCCGCTCGCCTTCGAGGGCAAGACGTTCTCAGGCGAATATCTCATGCAGAACGGCCTGGAGATTCCTTACGGTCATAATGCAGACTGGGGCAAGGCCAACGAATGGGCAAGCCGAGTGCTGCTGCTCGAAACAGCTGAGTAACAGAATTCTAACGATTGTAATTCAACATCAAAACAATTACCTTTAAAAAGGGCTCCTTTTGCACTCCAAAAGGGGCCCTTTTTCATTGCAAAACGAATCCTTTTGCCTTCCAAAACGAATCCTTTTGAAGGGCAAAAGGACTACATTTTTTTAAAGATTAATTATTAGTGTTTAATGTATTGTTTTTTTTAGGGTTTTATGATTGGTTTTTTACTCTCTCGGTAGGAATTTATTGCAACTACGCGAGAAAACAAAAACGCCACCCCGTTATTTCAAACAGAGTGGCTCACTATAAATGTTATATTAATATGGCTAAAGTTACATATTACAATATCGTATTTCGTTCATCACAACTTATCAGCGCGCTACGTGCTTCTTGCCGTTCATAATGTAGAGTCCGTGCTGCGGAACGGCGTTAAGCTTGCGTCCGTCAATCGAATAGATTGCATTATCGGCCTTGGCAGATGTAGTGATATGGCTGATGGCTGTTGCCACCTCACGCACAATCTGCACGCTGTTGACAGTGAAGTTCTTGCCCTGGATGTAGAGCTTATCGGCCTCGATGTCGGTAATCATCTTCGCTGTAAGTTTCAGGTCGAATACAGTCTTGCTGGCAGAGAGGTCTGTGCAATCGAGAATGTTGTGCCAATTGGGGCTGTTGGCGCAGAGCTTTATCTGTGCGTCGCCCTCAGTGGTGTAATTGATGCGCACAAAGTCACCTTCCTTTACACCAGCCTCGGCAAAGAGCGAACCTGCAACCTCTACAGTTGAGTCCCAGTTGCCTATTTTAGCAGGTGTATCGAGCAATGTGGCAACAACAGTTTTCTCAGCAGGCTGCGGAGCTTCAGATGTGAGTTCCACCTTGAGCAGATTGACATTCTCGCCACCCTGCACACGTATACCGTTCGACTTGATAGCTTCGAGCGTTTCGGTTGTAATGGTATAACTGCCGGTTGGCTCAGAGCTTACGAGCAGATCGGTCCAAGGATAGTTGGCAACAAGCTTGAATCCGCCGTTCTCTGTTGTTACAACGATGACGTCGCCAACCTGAGCATCCGCCAATTTAGTTCCTGCAATCTGCACGCCGTCGCTCCAGTCGAGCGCCTGCTTGCCTTCGAAGAGTACTGTTGTGGCTGCCGACATAAATACGCAGCACATGAAAAACATGATTGTAGAAGTAAAAAATCTTTTCATACTGTTTTAGTTTATTTAAGTTGAATAATAAGAATTGAAAAATGATAATTGATGATTGAAAGTTGAGAGTTATAATTACCATAGATAATTACAACCCTCAACTTTCAACCGATTATTTCTTAACGATACGTATGTTTCCTATACAGAAGTCGGCATTGTAGGCTGCCGAGGGCTGCATTGTGATTCGCAATGTCTGCCATGATCCGGCAGCGCTGATGCCCTTGGTTGCCATCGGAGCAAGCGGAAGGGTTACGGTCTGCCAGTTGCCGAAGGTATTAATGCCTGCGCCATCGGCAGGATTCCATGCGTAAGAGTCGCCCCAGTTGAAGCAGAACTTCAGGCCTGTAGCCTCTGTAAGCGGATGATCCTTGGTGTTGAGCACCTCAAACTTCAGTACATAGTCGTCGAGATTTGTCATGTCGCCAGCGTCAATCATATTGCAGCTGATGTCGTAGGTGTTCCACGCCCATGCTGCGAAGTTGCCAGTGAAGTGCAGATGCTTGTGTCCGAGAGCCGAAGAAGCTGTCGATGTGGCATCGTCGCCCTCAATTTCTACGTTCAGAGCACCGTCCTTGTTTATTGATACACCGTCGAAGTCGGCATACAGAAGGTTGCTTGTCGGGCGGAACGGCAGACTGACAGTCTGTGCCGAGCCGTCGCTTGCCGACCACTTCAGCGTGATGAGCGAGTTGTCGGGAGTGCCTTCGGGTATCTGTATCGTCATCGACTGCTTTGTTACGTTGCTCACTGTGGTTTCCTTGTCGCCCACAAACACCTTCGACTGCGAGCCGAACTCATAAACATCGAAGTTGGCACCGTTCAGCGTAACTGTTCCGCCAGCATTGGCAAACTCGTTGTCAAGACAGCCAACGGTAAGCGACGGGAACGGCACAACGAAGTCGAATGAAGCCGAACCACGGTCGGTAGTGTATTCAATCTTGTTTACATGTTCGAACGACAGTGTCTCGGGCACACGCACATTGGCGTAAGTGGAAGCCGTATAGATGTCGTCGAGCACCACAGGCACAGTATTGAAAGTTATCGACTTGACGTTATTGAGGTTCTTACCCTCAATGCGCACCATCGTACCAATCTCCGCCTGAGTGATAGGCGTTGTGAGTTCAATGTCACCTATGTTGTAGACAGCCTTTATCTCGGGCGCTCCGGCATTAGCCATCTTGTCGGCAGCGGTATATCCGTCGTTGAAATCGACGATGTCGTCGCACGAAGCAAGCGACACGCAGAGCGTTGCAGCCGCAAATATGGCTGCAATTGCTCTTATGTGAAATCTATTGTATTTCATTTGTCCTAAATAATTCAAAATTCAAAACTCCTAATTCGTAACTCGTAATTCGTAATTCCTAACTCGTAACTCCTTAGTTCCATCCCGGATTGTTCTTCGTGATATACTTGTTGGTATTAATCTCCGAAGCGGGAAGCGGATAGAGCAGACAACGCGACTGGCGCACCTTGCTCACACCCGAGTCGTCAGAACCTTCAAGAGCGTTCATTGCGTCGAGATAGATGCCCCAACGAATGAGATCCCAGCGGCGGTCGCCCTCGCATGCAAACTCCTTGGCACGTTCCTCGATGATAGCCGAACGACGTTTGAGCTGTGTGTCGAGCGCTCCATTGCCTTCGAGCACTGCCTCAGTGGCATTAGAGCGCTCGCGTACCTTATTGAGATACTTCACAGCCTCATCGCTGTTGCCCAATTCGTTCTCAGCCTCAGCATAAACGAGCAGTACGTCGGCATAGCGAAGGAACGACCAGTTACAGTCGGCATCCTTAATGGCATCATTTGTGACATCGTCATACTTAGTGGTGAACGCCAGACACTGCGAGTCCATCGAATAGTAGTAGCTAACGCCGTCGGCATATATACCCGTAGGATCTGCCACTTTCTCACCGTTGAGGTTGTAACCCGTGGCCTTGAGTGTGTATTCCTCGTCCTTAGGATAGTAGAAACCAGAGTTCGACTGCTCCTGAGTGTAGGCACGCCAGCGGTGCTTCACGCCCTTAACGATGCGCAGATCGTCGTGGTCGAAGAGGTCGTACCAGTGGCGTGTACAGCCAATCCATCCACCCTCCTGAATAAAGTCGGAACCTGCAGCCGTCTTATAGCCTGCATACTGTGTATGTATGGCGTTCTTGTAGGTGGCATCGCCGCTTACACTGCCTACAGAGAACATAAACTCACTTGCCGTAGCGTTGACCTTCTTCCACAGATTGTCGTAAGCAAGCAGTTCGTACGAACCGTACTTGCCGTCGATTACGTCCTTAGCCCAGTCGGCAGCCTTTTTGTATAGAGCCTTAGCGTCAAGCTGTTCGTATCCGCTTACAGCCTGTTTCTGCAGCGTTATGCTGCGCAAGGGGGCATAGGTCTGTGTGTCACCCGAACCATTATATGTCTTGCCCGAACGTATTGTAATCTCTGTTCCGGCAGGCATAGCCGATGCAGCCTCTGTGGCATACACCTTGGCAAGCAGTCCGGCAGCCGATCCGGCAGAAGCATGACCTGCCTGCCATGCAGCGTCGGTATTCTTGTACATCATAGTTGCTGCCGACTCCAATGTGGAAGTGATGTATTCGTAAACCTTGTCGACCGACTGGCGTGGCTGGCTTATGTTCTCATACTTCGAGTCGTTGGCCTGAATGGGCACCTCACCGTAGGCACGTACAAGCAGGAAGTAGGCAAGCGCCTTCTGGAAGCGCACCTCACCAATGAAGTTGTTCTTCTGTGCCTCGGTGATGTTGCGCATTTCTTCGATGCGGTTCTCTGCCTTGTTGGCACGGGCAATGAGTCCGTAGCAACCTTTCCACAGAGCGTCGGTAACGTCGTTCTCACCCTGGAAGTTGCCAGTACCAAACTTGTTGAACATCCAGTCGGGACCGGATATATAGTCGGCATCAATCTCCAGTACACGCGGGAAGTAACCCCAGCAGAACATGTCGTAAATCCACTTGCTGTACACACCAGTCACCCACGACTTGGCAGCTTCCTCGCTGTCGCCCACCTTTTCTTCGGTGATTTGTCCGTCGGGATTCTCTTCTATCCAACTCTCGCAGCTTGTGAAGCACAGAGCCGCAGCTGCAAGGGTGAGGACGGATAATATATTCTTTTTCATTTTGTATGAATCTTTAGATTGTTAGAAAACGATGTTCAGTCCGAATGCAAAGCTGCGCGAACTTGGATAAGAGTAGCTGTCGACACCAGGACAAGCTGCATTGTTGCCACCTGCATTCACATCGGGGTCAAACCAGCTGTAGTTGGTTATGGTGAAGAGGTTGTTGGCAGTGAATGTAAGGCCAATCTTCTCGATGAACTTGGTGGGATGAACGAAGTCATAACCCAGTGTGATATACTTCATCTTAAGATAGCTGCCGTTCTCGATGAATCGGTCGCTCATCAGCCATGTACGTGTATAGCCTGCTGTAGCCTTAGGCCACTTGGCTGTTGCTGCAGTTTCGGGTGTCCAACGCGAATTGTAGGCATCGACGGTGATGTTGCCAATATTGGCCATCTGAATGTCGGTGAGGTTATAGTTGAAAATGTCGTTGCCCTGACTGCCCTGCATCATGAACGAAATGTTGAAGTTCTTCCACGACAGATTGGATGTGAAGCCGTAGGTGAAGTCGGGATTGGTATTGCCAATGATGGTGCGGTCTTTCTCTGTGATGTAGCCGTCGCCGTTGAGGTCGCGATACTTTATCTCGCCCACATGCTTCAGAGCCTCTCGGTCGGAGAGGTTGGCATACTCCTTGAACGAGCGCACCTCGGCAATGTTGTCGTAGAATCCGTCCTCTACATATCCGAAGATAGTACCTATCGGACATCCGTTGCGCTGCAAGTACATCTGATCGGCCTTGCTCCAAAGAGCTGTAGCATACTGGTCGCCTTCGAGTCCGCCAATACGGTTGCGGTTCATTGCGAGGTTGGCTGAGATGTTCCACTTCACTGGAGTCTTTGTCAGCACAGCATAGTTGAGTGTAAACTCAAGACCCTCGTTGGTGACATTGCCCGAATTGATAAGCATCTGTCCGAAGCCCGAACTTGCCGGAATGGTTACGTTCTGCAAGAGGTCGCGTGTCTTCTTGTAATAGTAGTCGACAGTAAACTGCAAGCGGTTGTCGAAGAATCCGAAGTCGATACCGGCGTTGAACTGTGCAGTTGTCTCCCACTTAAGGTCGGGATTGGTAGGTCCGCGCCAGTCGATGAGCGAGAAGCCGTTCTGCAATGTTCCGTTGTAAGGATAGTTGGCAGCATTGAGTATGCTCAGTGTGCGATAGGCACCGATGCCCTGATTACCCGTCTCACCATAACTAAGGCGGAACTTAAGGTTGCTGAATATGTTGAGATTCTTGATGAACGCCTCGTCGCTGGCACGCCATGCAAAGGCTCCTGAAAGGAATGTAGCCCACTTATGGTTCTTGGCGAAGCTTGAACTGCCGTCAGTACGCACACTACCCGTAAACATATACTTGCCATTGAGCGTATAGTTGATACGTGCAAGGAACGATTCCAAAGTCTGCTGGGTCTTGCTCGAAGCTATTACAGCACGATCGAGAGCCAACGACATATCAGCATCCTTGGTCATATCAGAAGGGAAATTGGTGGCAGTCATTGATTCTGTCTCGCCTGTTCCCTTCTCGAATGTCATACCAGCCACTGCATTTATGGCGTGCATACCCCATGTCTTGTCGAAGGTGAGGATGCTCTCGGCTGTCATACTCTTCCAAATGTTGGATGCCTTACCGCCCTTGCCGTTGTTGGGAGCCTTACCCTCCTGGGTGTGACGGTCATAGTAGGTGCCACGATGGCTGTCGTTGTAGCCAAGACCGAGGTTCTGGCGGAACTTAAGCCATGATGTAATCTTAGCCTCAAGATACGAACTTGAGAACCATGAAATCTGCTTCAGCTCGTCCTTGGCGCCATGTACGTAATTGTATGGGTTGGCTGCGAGCCAGTTAAGCTCGTCGAGCTGTTCGGTAGAGGTGTGTACTCCGTATGTAGACGGGAAGATAAGGGCCGAACGAATGATGCCCGTATTCTCCGAATTGGTGCGCTGAAAGTTTGTCACGGTGTTAGTAAAGAACGAGCTTGCACCAATCTCCAGATACTTGTTGATGTGTCTGCCAATATTGAGCGACACGCCGTAGCGGTCGAAACCAGTGTTGCGTATTATACCGTCCTGTGTGGTATAGTTGCCCGAGAAGCTGTACCATCCCTGGTCGCTGCCTCCACTTACGCTGAGACTGTAGTCCTGCTGCCATCCGGTGCGATAAATCTCGTCCTGCCAGTCGGCACCTGCCACCTCGTCGATGTTGCCATACTCGTCCTGACGTATGCCGGGATTGAGAAAGTCGTCGGGCGAAGGATTGTACGTACCCTTGCTGTACACGTAGCCATTGCCAACGTAGGGATATTCCCACTCGCCAGTATATGGATTCTTCTGTGTGCCTCCCTCGTAGTAGCGGCTATTCTCGGCAGCCTCATTCTGATAGAGAGCGTATGTGCGAGCGTCGAGCACATTGACACGTTTGGCGATATTAGAAACGCTCCACTTTGCGTTGAACTCCACCTTCGGTTTGCCGTCGCCCTTCTGTCCGCGCTTTGTGGTGATGATGACAACGCCATTGGCACCACGCGAACCATATATGGCTGTAGCCGAAGCGTCCTTCAACACCTCAATCTTCTCGATGTCGTTAGGATTGATCATTGACAGAGGCGAAGTCGATTGGTTGTTGCCATCGTTGGCACCACTCTTCGGAGCACCGTTAGGGTCGGTGCCATAAGGAACGCCATCGACGATGTAGAGCGGCTGCGACGATGTTGTGAACGAGTTGGCTCCACGCACAGTGATGCTCACACCGGCACCCGGCGAACCGTCGTTCTGCGAAATGTTGACACCGGCAATCTTACCCTGCAGACCGTGAGCCACGTCTGTGGTACCGCCCTTCATAAGCTCGTCGCTCTTAATCTGGGTCATTGAGCCTGTGAGGTCGCGCTTCTTCATCGTACCATAGCCGATGACAACCACCTCGTCCATCACCTCGGCATCCTCCTTAAGAGTCACCTCGACGTACGACTTGCCCTTTACGTTAATCACTTGGGTCTTATATCCGACCATCGAAACCTGAATGACAGACTTGCCCTGTGGCAGGGTGAACGAGAAAGCACCGTCCAAATCGGTGACTCCTCCAACACTGGTGCCTGGCACCTGAACACTCGCGCCAATCATCGGCTCGTTGTTCATAGCTCCATCAAACACCTTACCCTTGATGGCGGTCTGAGCGTTGATGCTTATGCTTATCAGCAGAAGCACAACATTTAAGAATAACTTTTTAGACATTGTTTTTAGTTATTTATTTATTTTATTCTACATGCATCAATTCTATTCTGTTCAATACAAATCCACGGCCTGTCACCACCAGTCCGGTAGTCTTTAGCTTGTCGAGCGACACTGCGTCGAAAGTCATCACCACATCGTTGCCGTCAAGCTTCTGCCACTGCGGTTCAACGGCTCCCGAGAGGTCGTGCCACTTGCCGTGATTCTCGCGGAGCGACATCTGCGGGACTACACCCTCCTGACGGGGCAACAACTTATAGCTGATGACGAGCACATCGTTCTCGGTAGAATGCTGAAATGGTTCGGCAGTGATGCGCAGGTTGGCGCTCCAGTCGTTTGGGAATGTCAGCTCGCCATGAAACAGTTCGCCAGGCTTCAGCTTATACTCTTTCGGGGCGCGCTGGGCTGAGGATGTGTCGTCGGAACGTTGTCCTACAAACGATACTATGCCCAACCGGTCGAGCTGATAGTCCTTGCCACCTATGCGCATGGCTACATTTTCGCCACCGCCGGCAAGCTGAAGCTTGATGAGCGGAGCCTCGTCGTCAATATAATAGGTGAATGAATCGCCACCAACGGGTGCACCGTCTACAGTATTGTCGATAGGATTCCACGTCAAGTCCATTATCTTCACAGCCGAACCGGGCTTAGTCTTGCTTACGTGCAGCTTCAAGGCGTCGCCCACCTTGAGCGCAGCCAGGGTCTTGCCCTTAATCTCGGCACATCCGCCCCAATTGCTGTCCATCTTGGCGGCAGGTCCTGTCCACACAATATTCTCCTGATAGTCGGCAGCCTTGGAGAGCGTTGCATAGAGAATGCGGTAGTCTTTGCCACCTATACACACTCCGTGCTGCTTCAGAACGGGAAGCATGTCGGCAGTTATGGTCATGCGGAAGGGGCCTGCTATACCGAAATACTTATATTGTTCGGCTAAGGCTTGCCAATCCTTAGGATTCTGGAATGTGCCCTGCGACGAACGTCTGTAGCCGTCGGTGTACACGGTGAGCACATCGCCTGCCTCGGCTTCGGCAAAGAGACGCGGTTCAAGCACTATACGGTCTTTCCATGCGGGCCCGATAGTCTTCGGACCTACAAGGATGACACGCTCCACTGCATAGCTGCCTAAGGCAGACACAAGGCACAGAAGCACCACAATTATAAATCTAACATGTTTCATTACTTTAGGTTTTTGGTCAGAACATTCAAAGCTTATTACTTCATATTCTCTATTATCGCCTTCATCTCATCGCGGTCGAGCACCGTGCCCGTACTGAAAGCGTTCTGCCACCACTGCTTGTCGGCAAACCGATGGGTGTCGGAGTTGCCATTGTCGTAGTCGTAATCGTACCATGGCATGAACCAACTCCAGCGCGAGCCTTCCTGCCAAATATCGCTCCACTGCGACATGTGCACCTCGTCGCCATTGCCACACTCAGCCAATGCGATGAGCTTTGAGGGATATTCCTTCTGCAATTGCTTGAAATTCTTCATCAGCGGATATTGCAGGGCGTAGTATGAGTCGCGTCCTACAACGTCGACAACGTCGTCGCCGGGATACCAGTCGTGGTCGTTCATCTGCGAGTTCCACACCCAAATGAGGTTGTTGAGCTTATGATGATTGACAAGCCGGTCGTACAGGAACCGCCACAACTTCTTGTAAGCGTCGGCACCCTTGATGCCCCACCAGAACCAAGCCTTGCCTCCATCAAACTCGTAGGTGTTGCCGGCAGCCTCATGAAGCGGTCGCCAAATGACGGGGATGCCACGTTTCTGCATCTGCTTGAGGTATCCAGCCACCTGGTCGATGTCGTGAATGAGCTGCTTGTAGTCGGCTGACGACACATTATTAATACAAGTAGGGTCGAACGAGGTTTCGCCTGATGCAGTGCCAGGAGTGCAGGTGTAGTCGATGCCGTTGTTGGCACGTACCTGCCAGTGCCACATTGCTCCAACAATACCGCCCGCCTTTGCCCAATTGCGCACCACGGTGTCGTCGCTATAGTCAATCCATCCCTTGGAGTTGACATCCTTCGACGCATGGATATTGATGAAATCGAACACATTAATGGCAGGATACCTGCCTGTCCATTGCTTCACGAAGTCGGCCTCTCGGGTGTTCCAGTCGACACTTGCTACTGTACCCGATATGCTCTTCTTGCCAAATTGCGACCAAAGGGCATTGTAGAGCCGCTGTGTCTCTGCTGTAGCATTAGGGTTGGCAAGCCTGTGTTGCTGGGTTGTGGTTTGTTCTGTACCCAGCTGTCCTGCCCCCTGATTTTCACTGCTGCCGTTCTCGCCTGAGCAAGAGAGGCATCCCGTCGATAACAGGACTGCAATCAGCATATAATTTCGTATGTTCATTTTTATTTATAAAGGTTTAGTTAGTAATCACGGTGCAAAGTTAGTCATTTCCAAATATTCCAACTAACACTTTATTTACAACAACTGACACTATTTTGTAATTCTACATTTTTGACACAAAACGCAATGGATGCAATAATGCACAATAATATCAAAATGGCATTTTTGTGTAATTTATTGGCAAAATAGTATTAATGCGATTTGCAAAATTGATATAACTTTGCAACCGTAATAATTCGAAAACTTAAACCACGGTATTACGAACTTTATCGAAACAAATAAAAATGAAAAGAACAATATTATTAAGAACACTCGTGTCACTGTGCATTCTATTGAACATGTCATTAAGCATGTCGGCACAGAACGGATGGAGCAGCATCAACGTTGCCATCACACCCAATCATAAGGATTGGAACTATCGCACTGGTGAGACAGCGGGATTCAAAGTGGAGGTGCAACGCTCTGGCACTACTATAGATAATGTGAAGATTGACTACGAAGCCGGTCCCGAGATGTATCCTACGGTAAAGAAGAACGGAGTGGTGCTGAAGGACGGCACAATGAAATGGAGTGGCACAATGAAGCAGCCCGGAATGTACCGACTGAAGGTAACGGCTCACGTCAACGGCAAGGAATATGTAGGCATGTGTACTGCAGCTTTCTCACCCGAGAAGATTCAGCCCACAACCGTAAATCCTAAGGACTTCGACGAGTTTTGGCAGAACACTCTTGCTGAAGCACGCAAGACTCCACTTGAAGCAAAGCGTCGTCTGCTTCCGGAGCGTTGCACTGAGAAGGTGAACGTCTACGAAGTTAGCTTCCAAAACATACGCCAAGGCAGTCGCACCTACGGCATTCTCTGTGTGCCTGTGAAGCCTGGCAAATATCCTGCATTGCTTCGTGTGCCTGGTGCTGGCGTACGCCCATACAACGGCGACATCTGGACAGCAGAGCAGGGAGCCATCACTCTTGAGATTGGTATTCATGGTGTTCCCGTCACAATGCCACAATCTACATACGACGATATGTTCAACGGTTGTCTTAACGGCTACTGGGACTATAACATGAACGATCGCGACAACTGCTATTACAAGCGTGTATTCGTTGGAGCCGTGCGCTCTATCGACTATATTGCGTCGCTTCCAGAATGGAACGGTTCGTCATTGGGCGTTACGGGTTCATCGCAGGGTGGTATGCTGTCGCTCGTTTGTGCAGCACTCGACAAGCGCGTAACATTCTACGGTGCTGTTCATGCAGCCATGTGCGACCATACAGCATCGCTGAAAGGCATTGCATGCGGATGGCCTCACTACTTTTATTATAACCCAAAGAACATCGACCAGAAGAAGGTGGAGACATCACGCTACTATGATGGCGTTAACTTTGCTCGTCGCATCACCTGTCCGGGATGGTTCTCGTTCGGATATAACGATGATGTGGTGCCGCCTACAACTGCCTACGCAACATACAACATTGTGACAGCACCTAAGGAGCTTCACCCTTATCAGATAACCCGCCACTTCTGGGTTCAGGAGCAGTGGGACGAGTGGGAAGCCTGGTTGCTGAAACAAATGGGACTGAGATAAAATCACAAATAGGTTTGAAGTAAAATAATTAGATAACCTTACCAAATATGAACAAATTTATGACAACATTGGCTGCCCTTGCCATTGCTACATCATCGGTAGCTGCTTCGCGCCAGCCGGCTATTAAGCTTATCAACCGTTTGGCTGCAATACAGAAGCAAGGCATTATGATTGGACATCAGGACGACCCCATGTATGGATGCTCATGGAAATGGGAGGAGAACCGTTCGGACGTAAAGGAGGTTTGTGGTGATTATCCTGCTGTGATGGGGTTCGACCTGTGCGACTTGGAACTTGGCAAGGACCGAAATCTTGACGGTGTGCCCTTCGACCGTATGCGCCAGGAAATCATAAAGCAGCATGAGCGTGGCGGAATAGTGACCATAAGCTGGCACACAAACAATCCTGCTACCGGCAAGAATGCATGGGACTTTGAGGGAGATGCAGTAAGCAAGATTCTCCCTGGAGGCAAACTCAATGGCAAACTCAACGCATGGCTGGCTATGGTGAGCCGATTTGTCAATTCGCTGAAGACTGCCGACGGACAAAAGGTGCCCGTAATATTCCGCCCTTGGCACGAGATGAGTGGCGGATGGTTTTGGTGGGGCGAAGGACGATGCACAGCCGAACAATACAAAAAGCTCTACCGCTACACATATAATTATATGATGCGTCGCGGATGCAGTAATATCGTTTGGGCTTACTCGCCCAATCTTGCAGACGAAAAAGAAACCGTAGAACACTACGAGAAGTATTATCCAGGCGACGACGTAGTAGACCTCATTGGCATAGACATATATCAGCGCGAACCAAACAACAAGCAATATCAAGAATGGTTGCGCACGGAGCTGGACGTTGTGAAGAAAGTGGGCGAGAAACGCAAAAAACTTATTGCGCTGACTGAGACCGGATACAACAACGTTCCCGACCCAACATGGTTTACCGAGACTCTGCTGCCCGTACTCAAGGAATATCCGCTGTGCTACGTGCTGCTATGGCGCAACGCATGGGATCAACCTACAGAGAACTATATAGCAGCACCGGGCAAACCGTCGGAACAGGATTTCAAAAGATTTTACGAAGATGGCAAAACGCTGTTTGTGAAGGATATAGAACAAAAATAATGAGACAAGAATGATACAATACACTTGTCTTTTACCTTACATTCATCGCAGACGGATTGACTTTTTCTTAAATTCCGACAACTCCTATTTTGACACCCCCACAAAAGGACTCCTTTTGCTCAGTAAAAGGACTCCTTTTGTCCAGTAAAAGGACTCCTTTTGATGAATAAAAGGACTCGTTTTGGAGGGCAAAAGGACTCCTTTTGTAAAACAACGAAAAAATCAATTGAAAACGCTCTGACAACAAGAGCAAACAACAAGCAATTAAACATAAATAATAAAGGATAAACAACATGACTGATTTCGCACAAAAAGTAGAGGCGCTACGCGCTCATCATGAAGAGCTTCTGACACGTAAGAACACCCCAAAGCAGTGGGGCAACGGTATATACACTAAATATGAATACCCTATTCTCACAGCCGAACACACTCCACTGGAATGGCGCTACGACTTCGACGAGAAGAGCAACCCGTATCTGATGCAACGCATCATGATGAATGCCACTCTCAACTCAGGTGCAATAAAGCTCAACGGCAAGTATCTGCTCGTTGTGCGTGTTGAGGGTGCCGACCGCAAAAGCTTCTTCGCAGTAGCTGAAAGCCCTAACGGCATCGACAACTTCCGATTCTGGGAGGAGCCAATCACAATGCCCGAGGATCTTATCCCTGCCACCAACATATACGACATGCGCCTGACACAGCATGAGGATGGATGGATTTACGGCATCTTCTGCGCTGAGCGTCACGACGACTCACAGCCTGGCGACCTCTCAGCTGCTACAGCCACGGCTGCCATTGCACGCACTCACGATCTCAAGACTTGGGAGCGTCTGCCTGACCTCAAGACTAAGAGCCAGCAGCGCAACGTAGTGCTCCACCCTGAGTTCGTGAATGGCAAGTATGCTCTCTACACTCGTCCGCAGGACGGATTCATTGATGCCGGTTCGGGCGGTGGCATTGGTTGGGCTCTCGTAGACGATATGACCAATGCCGAGGTGAAGGAAGAGAAGATTATCAACGCCCGACACTACCACACTATCATGGAGGTGAAGAATGGTGAGGGCCCCCACCCTATCAAGACTCCTAAGGGTTGGTTGCATCTTGCTCACGGTGTTCGTGGTTGCGCCTCTGGATTGCGCTATGTTCTTTATATGTACATGACTTCCTTGGAAGACCCCACAAAGGTTATCGCTCAGCCGGGCGGATACTTCCTCGTGCCCGAGGGCGAAGAGTATATTGGTGATGTCATGAATGTGGCTTTTGCCAATGGTTGGATTGAGGATGAGGACGGACGAGTGCTTATCTATTATGCAAGCTCTGACACTCGTATGCACGTAGCTGTATCTACTGTTGACAAACTCGTTGACTACTGCATGAACACTCCTGAGGATGGATATGCTACAGCTGCAAGCGTGGAGACTATAAAGAAACTTGTTGCCAAGAACAGAGAAATACTATAAAAACAATTTAAGCCCTCAACCCAAAGTGGGGATATGCCCTCACGTGGGTGGGGCTTATAATATTTCTCACTCCTTTACGTTATATCAACACCCCTTTAACCTGATTAACTATTTAGCATTCTCAAAATGATCAAACTAAAAGAAAACATCGGATATGGTTTTGGCGACATGTCATCATCGATGTTCTGGAAGATATTCGGTGCTTACCTCATGATTTTCTACACTGACATCTTCGGTCTGTCGGCAGCAGCCGTAGGCGTTATGTTTGCCGTTACACGCGTGTGGGATTCTGTTTTCGACCCTGTAGTAGGCGTCATTGCCGACCGCACAGAGAGCCGTTGGGGCAAGTTCCGTCCTTATTTGCTCTATCTTGCTATCCCGTTTGGACTGATTGGTATGCTTACGTTCTTGACTCCTCCATGTGGCGGAACCATGAAACTTGTCTACGCATACATCACATATACACTCATGATGATGGTCTACAGTGCCATCAATGTGCCTTACGCATCGCTGCTTGGCGTTATGAGTCCTAATCCGGCAGAACGTAATACGCTCGCTACCTACCGCATGATGTTTGCCTACATCGGCTCGTTCATTGCCTTGCTGCTGTTCACTCCTATGGTTAAGTCGTTTGGCGGCGACCGTCCGTCCGATGTGATGGTAGGTTGGATGACGGCTCCACAATTCGGTTGGTTTGCCACTGTAGCTGTAATAGCAATCATGTGTGCTTTGCTGTTCTTCGCTTGTTTTGCTCTCACAAGAGAGCGTGTGCGTCCAGTGAAGGAAGAAAAGACTCCGCTTAAGAACGACATACGCGACCTCATCCACAACCGTCCTTGGTGGATATTGCTTGGAGCAGGCATTGCCTCACTTGTGTTCAATTCCATTCGCGATGGAGCAACAGTCTACTATTTCAAGTATTTCGTCGACGAGACTGCCTTTGGCGACATCAACTTCCTTGGTATTCCGTTCGTACTTAGCGGACTCTACCTTGCTGTAGGTCAGGCAGCCAACATCATTGGTGTTTTGCTTGCAGCTCCAATAAGCAACCGTTTCGGCAAGCGACGCACATTCATGGCTGCAATGTTCATTGCCACCTTGTTGAGCGTGGTGTTCTACTTCTTCGACAAGTCACAACTCGTGGCTATATTCGTGTTCCAGGCTCTCATCTCAATATGTGCTGGAAGCGTGTTCCCATTACTTTGGAGTATGTATGCCGACTGTGCCGACTATAGCGAACTTAAAACTGGCAACCGTGCCACTGGCCTAATCTTCTCGTCATCATCAATGAGTCAGAAGTTTGGCTGGGCTATAGGCACTGCCCTTACTGGCATTCTGCTCTCTGCCTTTGGCTTTGTAGCCAATGGCACACAGAATCCTGAGACTATCAACGGCATTAAGATGTTCCTCAGCCTGCTACCTGCTGCTGGAGCTTTGCTCTCATTCATCTTCATCATGTGCTATCCGCTGTCTGAGGAAAAGATGAAGGCTATAACTAAAGATTTAGAGGAAAAAAGAAAGAAATAATTTTTTATTATGACTACAATTAAACAAGAGATGCACGAGTGTCTCACAAACAATATACTACACTTCTGGCTCGACCGCATGGTTGACAATGAACAAGGCGGTTTTTACGGACGCATTGACGGCAACGACCATGTCGTGGCTGATGCCGAAAAGGGTGCCATCCTCAATTCACGCATCCTTTGGGCGTTCGCTGCTGCCTATCGTGTCTTGGGCGACCATCGCTATCTGGATGCTGCGCTCCGTGCCAAGGAATATATCCTCAACCACTTCATAGACAAAGAATATGGCGGTGTGTACTGGAGTCTTAACGCTGACGGAACTCCGAAAGACACAAAGAAACAATCATACGCTATCGGCTTCACCATATACGGAATGTCCGAGCTGGCACGTGCCACGGGCGACAAGGAAGCGCTCAACTGTGCCCTCTCGCTCTATAACAGCATTGAGGAGCATGCTTTCGACGCAAAGAACAACGGATATATAGAGGCTCTCACACGCGACTGGCAGCCTATTGCCGACATGCGTTTGTCTGATAAGGACGAGAATGGCTCACGCACAATGAACACTCATCTGCACATCATCGAGCCTTACACCAATCTCTATCGTGCATGCCCGTCGGCTGAGCTTAAGGAGCGTCTTGTTAATCTTCTGCATATCTTCACCGACAAACTCCTCAACAAGCAGACTCACCACCTCGACCTCTTCTTCAACGATGAGTGGCTGGGACGCAGAAACATCGAGAGTTTCGGACACGACATCGAGGCTTCATGGCTGCTACACGAGACGGCTCTCGTTCTTGGCGACAAGGATATTCTTAAATGGATAGAACCTGTAGTGAAGGATGTTGCGGTAGCTGCCGACGAGGGGCTGCTGCCAGATGGCTCGATGGTATACGAGCGTTGGAAAGACACCGATCGTACCGACCGTTCACTACAGTGGTGGGTGCAGTGCGAGAATGTAATTGGTCATGTAAATCTGTGGCAGCACTTCGCTACAGAGGAGGATTTCAACATAGCTGCCCGCTGCTGGGACTATATCAAGACACGCCTCATAGACCAGAAGAACGGCGAGTGGTACTGGAGCATCAATGAAGACGGCTCAATCAACCGTAACGATGACAAGGCTGGCTTCTGGAAATGTCCTTATCACAACACTCGTATGTGTTTGGAGATAATGGAAAGAATGTAAGAATAATGTTATTACTTGCAAATAAAGTGGAAGCAATAGTGATATAATTGCTGTAACTTTGCAATCGTAAATAATGAAAAAGAGAAGACAGATAGTTATAGAACTATAAATTATTGTTTTAGGATTATTATTAGTCAATTAAGGTAAATAGGTTAGATTTTGTAGTAGTTGAAAAAAAAGTCCCCGTCACTTGTGCAAGTGGCGGGGACTTTACGTCTAAATCTTACAACCTCAGTCCTACTCCAACGGTGAATGGATGCCATTCGGGAGCATACTTAGTATGCAAAAGCGGAGTGAGCGATGTGCGTGCATAAAGCATCAAGAAGCCATATCCAAGACGTGCCTCAAGATTTATGCCTACAGGATTCATGTTGACATCTCTTGTCAGCGTATGTCTCTTGCCGAGCTTATAGCGTGAACGCTCCTTGGCACGAAACTCTATGGATGGACCGAAAGCTGCATAGACGTCTTCAGAACCAATGCGGTTGGACCATTCCAACATTATCGGAATGCGGACGGCACAATAGCTTAGGTAGCTTTTCGACGGACGCTCACCATTCTCATCATCTCCAACAGCGAAAGGCTTAAAACTTGTTATACCGTCAACGGTAGTAAGCATATAGTCGGTCTTAAAGTGATGGCTGACAAAAGCCAACGACATTGCAGCCGTCACTGCCCACGAACTGCTGCTTATAGAACACTCGAACGTACAACCCGTAAATCCCCATTCACCCGACTTGCTGTCGCGCATTTCCTTACCTTCCGACTTGACACCAAATGCCGAGCCTGCGAGCATGTTGCCACCAAAGAAGAAAAACGGATAATGGCTATACTCCTGATTGCGACGCTTGCATGTCCTTTTGGGGATAAAGGGCGATGTGATATACACCTGCTCCACCTCCTGTCCGTCGACAAACTCGGTCTCTCTGACCTTCTTCATCTCTGTGCCACACTTCTTATACACACTTACATTCGTACGTTCACCATTTTGAGATATGGCAAATTTCTGACTGTTGAATACAAAAGTTGTGTCGTACATGTTCGGCACTGTGCCTGACTTCTGTGTGTATGTTGTGTCTTGCGCTGTGGTTGCCACCTGTGCTAAAGCTATGGCTGGCATGAAGGTTGCCGCCAATACCAATGTTCTGATATTCATAATATACGGTTTTTAAATTTCCAAATATTTCTATTTATATATCTTGCTATCTCTTAGTATAGCATATCGACATTATGTCGTCAGGCGACAAATCGCCTTCGATGTATATCACAGCCCCTTTACCTCGGTCGGTATGGCTAAAGAGAATATATCTATTGTTGCCTGACGGCAGTGGTGCCATCATATAATAGCCACTTGCTATTCGTCCGTCGTCCACTACCTCACGAATCTTCTTAGCAGCCCGGCGATCGGTCTTCAGGATGTTGTTGATGCTTGCTGCATATTTGTTATTATATGTAAGGCTCTTGTATATGGCCAGTTGATAGCCTCGGAGCTTGGTGTTATGCATCACCACCATTTTGCAACCCTTAGAATGACCGTACTGCTGGAATATGCCATTAACGGCAAGTCCATCCTGTGCGTGGCACGGAAGCATAACGCACAACGTCATGACAAGCAGAAGACCCATCCTGGCTGCAATCAGCGGAGGTTTGCGTATGATATCAAATAGTTTATGCATAATGTAAATGGTTTTTATTGTTTCAAATGTTATTGCATCAGGTCGAGTGCGCTGAACGGATCGTCGTTCTCTGCCGAGACAGTCTGTAGTGCGTCATCCACCTGCTCGTTTATCACTTCTTGGTTGGTATATACCTTTCCGTCTATGACAGCATAGTTTTGCGGTTCCGGGGCGAAAGCTTTGTTCATCGACGGCACAAGCATCACTATGACAATAGCTACAGCAGCCACAGCTGACGAAATCCATATGCGGGGTCGATGCATGGCTCGCTGCAAAGTGGTGCTGCGCTGTTCATCCACAAAACAAAACAAAGCTCGCAGCGGTCGCCACTCTTCAGGTATGTCGTCTCCGGCAAGCCGAAACCACGTGCGCAGCATAGCCTCTTCCTCGTTAGTGGTATCTCCCGACATATATCTGTCGATAAGCAACCGAATGTCGGTTTCGTGCAATTTTGGCTTTATATCTTTTATCATGTTCCGACTCCTTTCATCATTATTTTAATGTAAGTCTCGCGTATCTTGATTCGTGCTCTTGAGAGGTTTCGCCTGAGATTATCAGCAGTACATCCCGTTATCAGCATTATCTCGTCAGCGGTATAGCCTTCTATCTCCTTCATGCGGAATATCTGCTGTTGCAGAGGTGGCAACTGTGCAACGATGTCGCGGATTAACCTTGTCTCGTCACGGAGTTCCGCCCGCCGGTCATCCACAGCTATGTCCACATTGTCGGGCATCGCTGCTGTATGGCTCTCGTGTCGCTGTTGGTCAAGATACAGATTGTGAATCATTGTCATGGCAAGCGACTTGAGCCGCCCTCCAGAATCGAGCCTTGAACGCTTGTCCCAAAGGCGCAACATCACCTCCTGCACAAGGTCCTCGGCATTGTCCTCTGACTTTGTGACACTCAGCGCATAGCCTAACAGCTCGTCGCGCATGGGCAGGATGATATGGTTAAATTCGCTTGGTTTCATTTCTCTTACATAGATATAACGTATGAAACGAAAAAATCGGACATGCTATTCAAGATTTTTATTAGGATATTTCTCTCCTATTTCCCTATAAACAAAAAAAGGCTTTACATTAGATTGTAGAGAACTTGGTTCTCGTTACATCTAATGTAAAGCCTTTTATCTTAAAACTCGAAATTCTAAATTACAATGTCTTTCCGATTTTTTGTGCTTCTTCTGCCACCATATTAGTAAGCTCCACAAACTGCTGCACTGAGAGTTGTTCGGGACGCTTGGTCATGATGTCTTGAGCATAGAATTCGGGCGATGCAGAGCCACCGAATATCTGGCGCAATGATACACGCAGCATCTTACGGCGCTGATTGAACACAGTCTTCACCACGCGCTTGAACAAACGCTCGTCGCATCCTAAATCCATCACCTCATTGCGTGTCATGCGTATTACGGCACTCTTCACCTTTGGAGGCGGATTGAATACTGTCTCGTCGACGGTGAAGAGATACTCCACGTCGTACCATGCCTGAATCAGTACCGACAATATGCCGTAGGCCTTGTTGCCCGGAGCCGATGCTATACGCAGAGCCACCTCGCGCTGTATCATACCCGTACAGCAAGGTATCAGCTCCTTATAGTCAAGCATCTTGAAGAATATCTGCGACGAAATGTCGTAGGGGTAGTTGCCGGTGAGCACAAACTGTTTGCCGTCGAAAATCTCGTTGAGATCCATGCGCAGGAAGTCCTGGCCAATGATGTTCTCACGAAGTTTCGGAAACTTCTCGTTGAGATAAGCCACCGACTCCTTGTCTATCTCTACCGCCTTTACGGGACGAGGCTTGGTGACAAGAAACTGCGTCATGACACCCATGCCGGGACCTATCTCAAGCACCGGTATGTCGGGACAAGCATCTACCGTGTCGGCAATAGCCTTGGCTATGCCAAGATCAGTAAGGAAGTGCTGTCCGAGATTTTTCTTTGGTCTTACGGATTTTATCATTATTCGGCCTCCTGACGGTCGTCTACATTATCACCTTCTGTAGGAGCGAGTGCTGCCTCGAAATCGGTGATGCCGTTGTTGACGAGGATGTTATACCACTGGATGAGCTTCTTGATGTCTGAATCGTGAACACGGTCGCGATCGTATGCAGGCAAAACCTCAGCAAAGAAAGCGTGCAACTCGTCGGCTGAACACTTCTTGTAGTTGAGTGAGCACTCCTTCGACTGCTCCTTCTCGCCAAGGCTCTTGAGTACCTGCCACAATGGGATGTCCTCAGCGTCGGTGTACATTGCGATGTCGGCAAGCGATGTAACACGGTCGGAAGCGAATGCCGGCATGCGACGGTGAGTAGCGTCGATAGCCTCAACAATGAGGTTACGGTTGCCACGATTGACGAGTTTGTAAAGTCCTGGTTTACCTGCTATTGAAAGAATTGTTTCCATTTTCTTTATTTGTTTATTTATTGGTTATTAATTATTATTCGGGCAACAGAAATTGCACCGATATACATTCTTATATTAAATAATTACAATTATTATTCGGATAGTTTGAACAGTTGCAGCATTCGGTCTATCTGTTGCTGCAAATCGCTGGCTCCATCATTAGTTATGACGAAGTCGCTACGCAGCTCTACTTCCTCATGCGGCATCTGTGCATAAATCCATTCGGCTGCACGCTCGGCTGATATGGAGTCGCGCTGCATGATTCGCTGTATGCGCACATCGCGTGGTGCAGTAACACATACAATATGGTCAAAATGCACACGGCGGTCGAATCCGCTTTCGAAGAGTATGGCACTCTCAAGCCACTCTATTCCAGATGCCTCATAATCGACTGCGACAGCGGGATGCACCACATTATTAAGAGCCTGCTTGTTGGCTTCGTTTGCAAGCAGAAACTCTGCCAATACACACTTCTGAAGCACTCCGTCGGCTGAATACACATTCTCACCAACAAGCTCCTTCAGTTGCTTCCGTAAACTGTCAGACGTTCGCATAAGACGTTTGGCGGCTGCATCACAGTCGTATATCTTGATGCCACGCTGCTCAAGCATATGGCACACATAGCTCTTGCCCGAACCTATGCCTCCTGTTATTGCTATTCTCATTGCTGTTCGATTAGATAATCCACTTGGGATATTGACAGTTTGGCGCTGCGTACGCTGTGCGGACTCGCCTTAAGGTATATGTTGCACTTGTCGGACGGATGCTCCATCAGTTCATTATAGTCGACTACAACCTGGAACTGGTCGGCTGTGATATTGCGGAACATGCTCGCTCCTACAATGAAGTTCACCTTGACGCGCGACGGGAATGTGCGCAGCACCTTGCCCTCAGGCATATTGATTGAGCCTACCGGCACATCAATGCTCTCCTCGGTCATGATGTCGGGATAGAGACCGATACGCACACGGTCTGGCACCATCTTCACGCCCTTTATCTTCTCAAGCGCTACGGTCTGAATGACAGTGTCGCCGAAGTTGACTATATTAATAGGTACTGTCTTGACAAAACGCAATGAGTCGAGTACGCGCTTGCTTGCATACACCGTTATCTGGTCGGGCCAAAAGCGTGTACGTGCCAGATAGTACGACTTACCCGGCACTACATAGCCAGCCATGCGTACCGGCAACTGCTTAGACACGCCGTAGTTGAAGTAGAAGTCGAGTCGGTCTGGTTTCACCTGTATGATTTTCGATTGTGCCATGAATCGCTGGCTAAGCATCTTTAGCAAGTCGGATGCTGGCACATATCCATAACCCGTCTGACGATTGGCATATACAGAGAAGTTGACTGACACCGGTTGTATCATGTCGCCATACATATATGTGGCAAGAGTGAATCCCTTGTCGCGTACTGTGACACGCACTGTATCCTCCATTTCGGTGGTAAGCACCACATTCTTGGGCACATTCACCAGCCTTACCGGCACTTTTATTTCCTGTTCATATGTTTCGTTCAATGCCATCATGAGCCAGAATATACTGCTCAGGAAAAGAAAGAACAAAAAAATCAGAAACTCCTTGTTCACTGAACTGAACAAGAAGTTCCTGACAACCTTGAATATTTGCGTCAAACGATATTTCATCTGGCAAACCTTCCGTATGTTTTATTACTTCTGTACTGACTGTGCGTTATCAGCGAAAACACCAGTCTTGTCTACTGTGATGACTACACCACGTGCAATCTCCACCTCAACAGTGCCAGCTGCCAAGTCTACACGGCGTACAGTGCCATGTATGCTTCCGCCAAGGAGCACCTTGTCGTTCTCCTTGAGAGCGTTCTGGAACTCACGAATCTTCTTCTGCTGTTTCTGCTGCGGACGAATCATGAAGAAATACATGATAGCAAAGATTGCCACCATCATTATAATCATTCCCATTCCACCACCTTGCGCTGCCTGGGCAGCGAGTACGATTGTATTCATTGTCAATATTATTATGTATTATTAAACTTCAAAAATTTAAAACTCCTGCTCGTCGGTATTGGCCTCTTCCTCCTGCTGTGCAGCATAGCGTGTGCGCAATACTTCGCCATCCTCAAGGGCCTGCTGAGCACGGTTGAGACGCGGTGTTGACTGGCGACGTGGAGCCGGACGACGCTGCGGGCGGTCCTCGATGGTCTTCATCAGCTTGCCAGTAGCAACGAGATAGCGAGCTATAGAGTCAAGCATACCGTTGATATATCCACCTGACTTAGGTGTAGAGTACAGCTTTGCAAGGTCTACATACTCGTTGATGGTCACACTGATAGGTATGTTGGGGAACGTGAGCATCTCGGCAATAGCTATCTGCATTATTACAACATCCATGTATGCCAAGCGCGAGAAGTCCCAGTTGCGTGATGTCTCACTCATATAGCGCTGATACTGGTCGGCATTGAGAATAGTGGCACGGAACAGCTTCATTGCAAAATCCTTGTCCTCCTGGTCCTTGTATTCGGGAAGAAGGTCCTGCTTCGACTTGTTCTTCGGGTCGAAACGTTTGATGGTCTTCAGTACAAAAGTGTCAACCACCTCCTTATCGTCGTTCCAGTACAGGCTCTGCTCCTCAAGCAGCTGGTCAAGGCTTTCGTTCTCCTGTATGAGTTGACGATAAAGCTTGCGCCACAACTCACGATCGGCTTCATAAGAATCATCGATGTCAGCCATATAGTCGGCATAAGTCTGACTCTGCTCTATCTGATTGCAGAGCGAGCGTACAAACTCCAGATTGTCAGCCCACGACTGCTTCTGTGTCTCAGCGAAGTCGAGCAGCTGGCGGTTTTCCTCAAGCTGTACTGCAAACTTATTGTATGCGAATTTCTGCGACGGCATTTCTCCACCCTCACGCACTGCGCGCTGGGTAGCCACCTCAACACGGCGGCGCTCTTCTTGAGTCACTGCCACGATAAGCTCCAAGAGGTAGTTGTACAGATCGTAAGCCTTCGAAAGACTGAACAACAGCTCCTTCTCTGCGCTGTCCATGAGTTTGTTGCCGTTCTGATAGTAAGCGTAGGTTAACTGGACTATCTTGATTCTTATTAATTCGCGATTAATCATCTCTTTGATATTATATATAATGTATCTCTAATGTTTCTGTTTGTTTTTCGCTTTGCAAAAATAGACAAAATTGGGTGAACTACCAAGAAAAACGGTAATAATTATACATTTTGAGGATAAACTTTGCTCATTTCAGATAAAAGATGTACCTTTGCACCGCTTTTTTGAGCACATCTATACCGAAAATAATTAAAAAATTCTCGTGTGATGGCGAATTAAGGCATAAATCACATTATTTATTAAACTTAATTTAGAGTAACACAATTATGAAAGAGATTAACGTTACAGGTCAGAAGCGTGAAGCCCTTGGAAAGAAAGCTTCTAAAACATTGCGTAAGGAAGGTCTTGTACCTTGCAACCTCTACGGTTTGGCAGAGCAGGACGGCAAACCCGTTGCCAAGTCATTCGCTATCGCTATGACAGAGCTCCGCAAGATCATCTACACTCCGCACATCTATGTTATCAACCTCAACATCGACGGCGAGTCTCACACAGCTATCCTCAAGGAGATCCAGTTCCACCCGGTAACTGACGCTGTTCTGCACGTAGACTTCCTCGAGGTTAACGATCAGAAGCCTATCACAATCGGTATTCCTGTTAAGCTCACAGGTCTTGCACAGGGTGTACGTGATGGTGGTCGCATGAACCTCTCTATCCGTAAGATTGATGTTACTGCTCCCTACCAGCAGATTCCTGAGCACCTTGACATCGACGTTACTGCCCTTAAGATTGGCAAGAGCATCAAGGTTGGCGAGTTGAGCTTCGAGGGCTTGGAGATCGCTACAGGCAAGGATGTCATCGTATGCTCTATCAAGATGACACGTGCCGCTATGTCTGCTGCTGCTAACGCACAGGCTTAATCAAATAGCACATTAGCACATTTAATAGAAAAAGGAAAGCGCACGCGTCATTACGACGAGTGCGCTTTTTTGTTTCAGCATATAGATTCAATTGAAGCACCCAAGCTTCAATTAATCATTAATCATTTACAATTAATCATTAAAGAAGTGGACAAATACTTGATAGTGGGCCTTGGCAATCCCGGACGCGAATATGAGATGACACGTCACAACACCGGATTCATGGTAGTCGACGAGTTGGCCAATAAGCTCGGTGCAACTTTCGAAGACAAGCGTTATGGTTTTGTAGCCGAAGCATCAATTAAGGGACGCAAGGTGTTCATACTGAAACCCACAACATACATGAACCTCAGCGGCAACGCTGTGCGCTACTGGCTTCAGAAGGAGAATATCGAGCAGAGCCGTATGCTCGTCATCGTCGACGACCTCTCCATTCCGCTTGGCGACTTCCGCCTGAAAGGCAACGGCTCTAACGGCGGCCACAACGGACTGGGCAACATACAGCAGCTCATCGGACAGCAGTATGCACGTCTGCGTATGGGCATCGGTGCCGACTTCCAGCAAGGACAGCAGGTAGACTGGGTGCTCGGCAAATACGACGACGAGGATATGAAGACTCTGCAGCCGTCAATCGACATGGCGGTAGAGATAATAAAGAGTTTTGTACTTGCCGGACTGAACATCACGATGAACCAGTTCAACAAGTTCGGAAAGAAAGCTAAGCAAACCAATCAGAAATAATCACATGTCAGAAACAGCACGCATAGACAAATGGCTATGGGCAGCGCGCATATTCAAGACACGCTCTATCGCTGCCGATGCCTGCAAGAACAGCCGCGTTACGATAGGCGGACAGAACGTTAAGCCAAGTCATACGATAAAGGCAGGCGAAGTGGTGAGTGTAAAAAAATCGCCTATCACCTACTCGTTTCGTGTTCTCAAGACGATAGAACAGCGCGTAGGTGCCAAGCTGATACCCGAAGTGTACGAGAATGTGACCGACCCCAAGCAGTACGAACTGCTTGAGATGAGTCGTATAAGCGGATTTGTAGACCGTGCTCGTGGCACTGGCCGCCCCACCAAGAAGGAGCGACGTGCCCTTGATGCATTTGTCGACCCAGCCATGTTCGGCTTCGACGACATTGACGACGATATTGACGGCGACGAATAAAAACAATCAGCCAAACCAACTACGACGAACAGACGGCAATTATACGCCGTCCTCGTCGTCAGCTTCGTCTACAACATCGCTGGCCGTATCGAGCTGTGTATCCTTGACTATACTCACCGTTCCACCGCGCGAAACAGTCAGTACAAGTGGCACATACTCATCACTCATCTTATCCGGTGACCCAACACTTGCTGCAAATATCAGCGATCCACCATCGGCACGGTCGAACACAATGCCAAGCAAAGCACCATCGGCATTGTCACCATCAACATACTGTGCAAAGTCAGTCTTTGAGAATGTACGGTTGAAGAAAGCCGTACCGTCAGGCCGGCTTATAGTTAGCGTTATACGATTGTCGTAGTAGCGGTTGCCTTGCTCGTCTACGGCCTGCGGAAGCGATGTGTCGGGCTTGCGCTCTGCCACAACCTTATAAGTTCCGCCGAGCCACTCCACGTCGCGCACTTGGCGATATTCGTCCATCTTCTGCACACCTTTCTTAGGCTTAGGAGTTGGTTTCTTCACAATGATATCTGTTGTGCGAGGTTTTTCCTTGCACGATACAACCACGCCAAGCGACATGGCCGCCCACGCTACTATAAAAAAACTCTTGAATAATGTCCGTGTCTTCATAATGACGACAAAGTTAATGCAAATCGAAGACAATACAAAATGAATTCGGTCATTTTTAAATAATAAGCTATGAGAACAGCAATAACCACACTTACACTTGTCGCCCTCACGCTTCTCGCATCTTGCTCAGGCAAAAACGAGAAGCCGACGACCACAGCCGACACTACAGCCACAGCACGTGTCGACACAACACGATTGATGGTGATGCAGATACAACGATGCTCACGTCTGTACACCACCGAGTATCGCATACACAAAGTCATAACCCACGACGACCAAGTGAAGATGAAGGGCCGCGTACTCAGCCACGACTACGACATTAATCTGCCGTTGGGCAAACGCAAGATAGCCATACCCGTCGACGCCACCGTGAAAGCCTACATCGACTTTGCCGGTTTCTCTGATGCCAACGTTCGTCGCGACTCTACACATATAGAGATTGTACTGCCCGAACCGCGCATTGTGCTGACATCGTCGCGCATCGACCACAACGGCATACGTGAGTACGTTGCACTGACTCGCCGTAACTTCTCCGACGAGGAGCTCTCGGCCTACGAACGCCAAGGACGCGACGCTATAATAGCCGACGTTGCCCAGACCGACATTATTGAAAACGCCCGTATCGGGGCCGCCAACGTACTCATACCGATGATAGAGCAAATGGGATTCAGCCCCGAAAACATCACAATCTCGTTCAGTCGCGACTACAAGCCACGTGACATTATGAAACTAATAGACCGTTCAACCATTGAAAACAAGCAAAATGCGAAAGTCAGAAAATAACCCCACACGCCCAAAGGAGACATTCTTCGGATTTTGGTTGAAATCAACCGCCGTAAAGATTGTCTTTATCGCAATACTCATTGTGTGCGCTATTATTGTGGTGCGCCACTACATGAAGAAGACGGTCGACACCTCTACCCCACTTCAGATTGTCACCAACCAGAGCATTGACATCACTCCGACACAGATACGCTCAATCGAACAGATTGGCAAATGGTCGTTTCTGGAGATAAACGACGAGGAAATTGTTGACACCATACGCCGCGGTTTCTTCTCCGACGACGAACTGGTGCGCATATATTACGGCACTCTACGCCTTGGCATAGATACTCGCCAAGCTCACGAAGGCTGGATAGCCATGCGTGGCGACACGCTTTGCGCCACCTTGCCACCCGTAAAGCTCCTCGACAACGACTTCATCGACGAGACACGCACCCGCTCGTTTATCGAAACCGGCAAGTGGAGCCATCAAGACCGCAAGCTGATGTACAACCGTGCCGACGCTATGATGCGCCGACGCTGCCTCACCCGACAGAATTACCAGACTGCACAGCAAAACGCCAAGACACAGTTTGAGAACCTGCTACGCTCTATGGGATTTGAATACGTAAAGGTAGAATTTGAAAAATAAATCATATACGACAATAGAGACAATCCTTGACAACAAACAATATGTTTTGTCAAAGATTGTCTCTATTGTCGTTTTTACATCCTTAGAAATCTACAACCGTAATTCCCGCACCGCCAAACTGCACATGCTCGTCCTTGCAGCTTGTCACATTAGGTACCGACTGCAAGTACTGACGGATGAGCTGGCGCAGAATGCCGTTGCCCTTGCCATGCAGAATGCGCACACGCGACATTCCTACAAGTATAGCGTCGTCGATGAAGTGTTGCACAGCGTTCAGAGCTTCGTCGCCACGCATGCCACGCACGTCGAGATCCTGATGGAAGTTGAGCTTATGTGAATCAATAGTCTGTCGTGTCTCACGACTGATGGCAAATGTTGCCGGCTGTGTCGACTCGGGCTTCTTGACGGTATGCTCAAGTCGCGACGTCTTCACCTTCGTTCTCACGTCGCCAAACACCACTGTAGCCTCCTTGCCCTGCACCGTCTCCACAGTGCCCACAGTGGTAAGACCACGCATACGTACCGTGTCGCCCACAGCAAACGTCTGCTGCTCGGCACTGGCTGTAGGCGTTGGCAGTTTGGTTCCGATAGTAGCAGGCTTGCCGGCGTTCTCCTTCTTTTCCTTCTTGCGCTTCTCGCGACGTTCCTTGCGCTCCATTATCTGGCGCATCTTCTTCTCAATAAGGTCGTCGGCCGACTTAGTGTCAATCTCGCTGACATCCTCCTTGAAGGCGTTCAGCTCTTCACGCAGACGCTTCGTCTCCTCCTTCTCAGCCTGACACTCGCGTATCTCGCGTATAGTATTCTCAATATTGCGGTTGCTCTCCTTGAGCAGTTCCTGCGCCTGCTCCTTGGCCTGCCGCAATATATCCTTGCGTTTTTGCGCAAGTTCCTTTATCTCTTCCTCATATTTAGCGATTGTCTTCTCCAGGTCTTTCTCGCGCTGGTGCACGCTCTGTCGTTTGTTCTCCCAGTAGCGTTTGTCGCGCACTATGTCCTGCAGATACTTGTCGCTCTGTATGTAGTCCGACCCAACGATGGCGCTCGCCTCGCGTATCACCTCATCGGGAATGCCCGTCTTGCGCGCAATCTCAATGGCAAACGACGAACCTGGCTGACCGATGGCCAGCTGAAACAGCGGTCGCATCTCGTGGCGGTCGTACAGCATGGCACCGTTGGCAATGCCGTCGTGCGAATCGGCATAATGCTTCAGATTCTGATAGTGGGTGGTTATAACGCCCCACGCATGCTTCTTCACAAACTGGTTGAGCACAGCCTCAGCCATGGCACCTCCAATCTGAGGCTCAGTGCCCGTACCAAACTCGTCGATAAGCAGCAGCGTTGCCTCGCCTGCCCTACGCATCATGTTCTTCATATTGAGCAAGTGCGAAGAATAGGTAGAAAGGTCGTTCTCGATACTCTGCTCGTCGCCTATGTCAATCATAATATCGTCGAACACGCCCACCTTCGAACGCTCGCTCACGGGTATCGACAGTCCGCACTGCAACATATACTGCAGCAGTCCTACAGTCTTCAGACACACCGATTTACCTCCGGCATTCGGACCCGAGATGATGAGTATATGGCGGTCGCTCGTAAGCATTATGTCGAGCGGAACGATAGGCTTGTCCTGCTTCTTCAGTGCAAGCCACAGCAGCGGATGGCGTGCCGTTATCCAGTCGATAACCGGACCGGCATTGACATCAGGCTCAATGGCATTGGTGAGACGTGCAAATTCTGCACGAGCACGAATGAAGTCTATCTCCGCCAGAAGTTGATAGGCGTATATAATGTCATCTACATGCGGACGCACAAGCTTCGAGAACTCCGTAAGTATTACGATTATCTCGCGACGCTCGTCGGCCTCCAACTCACGTATACGGTTGTTGGCTTCAACCACTTCTGTAGGCTCGATGAATACCGTCTTGCCCGTCGATGACTCGTCGTGTACAATACCCTTTATACGGCGTTTCATAGCTGGCGCCACGGGCACAACAAGTCTTCCGTCGCGCAGCGTAGGTGTCACGTCCTTCTCTACAAGGCCCTCACTCTGCGCAGCATGCAGTATACTATATAATGTACGCGAGACGCTGCCCTCAGCCTTACGCAACTGCGAACGTATTTCAGCCAGACGTGGCGATGCCGTATCCTTAATCTTGCCATACTTGTCCAAAATCTGGTCTATACGGCGTATGAGGTCGGGAAAGGTCATCACATCCTCGGTCAGGGCGTGAAGCGTGGGATAGTCGTAGTTGCCGTCGTCGTCGCTACGGTTCAGAAACTTCACTATACCCGATATCGTCTCCAGCGAACGGCGCAAGTCGAATATCTCATTCTCCTCAAGATGCGTGCCCTCGATGCGTATTCGCTTTATCGAAGCGCGCATGTCAAAAAAGAACTGAAGCGGGAAGTCGTCGGCTTCTTCCTGCATACGGCGGAACTCGCGGGTCTGCGACAGGGCTGTATTGATGCGTTCGGCATCGCTCGTGAAAGCCATGTCGTCCACCTTGTCCTTACCAAGCTGGCTCAGACAGTAGCCCTTCAGCAACGAACGAATTTCGTTGAACTGTATCTTATTTTCAAAATTATCAGGATAAATCATGGTGCAAAGTTACTGAAAGGTTGCTTAAAAACGGCAGAAAACACTGCAAAAATCCCAATGTGACTTAATACAGATTTACTTTACACGGTTTTAACAATTCAAAAACAGTGTAAGT
>ENA-OYXV01000058-OYXV01000058.1-human-gut-metagenome-genome-assembly--contig:-NODE-58-length-56035-cov-6.130529_pt1 | contig 56035 bp, 38 predicted proteins | sample MGYA00244846_ERZ653424 | MGnify/ENA primary metagenome ERZ653424 (study PRJEB26926, sample SAMN06165108) | human gut metagenome | biome: ENVO:00009003; feature: ENVO:2100002; material: ENVO:00002003...
GCTGATGGCAATCCGCCGCAGCGTGCCGACGGGCGGCTTCGGATCGCCGGGCTTGACGCGCCCACGGTCTTCAAGCCGCAGGAAGAAGGAACTCCATGCGCGGTCAATCGTGATGTTCTCGATGAGGAAGTTTTCCAGTGTCCCGCCGTCCACCATTTCCAGCGATACGCCGGAATCGGAACAGCGGTGTTTCAGTCCGCTGGGGTCGTACTCCACGCCGCCGATTTGGCAGTTGCGCACCAGCACATCGCGGAAGTCGCCCTGCGTGTCCGTGCCGACCTTCAAGGCGTTGCAGCAGCTGTACAGGCGGCAGTTCTCGATGAGGACGCGCTCGGTGTTGCGCTCGCTTGCGCCCTTGAAGCAGCACGCGTCGTCGCCGGATTCTACGTCGCAGTTGCGGATGATGACGTCGCGGCAGCCGTCGATGTCGATCCCGTCGTTGTTGTAGTTCGTCTGATTGCGGACGGTCACACGTTCCAAAAGCACGCGGTTGCAGTTCAGGTAGTTTTCCATCCAGCAGGCGGCGGAGCGCAGCGTAATGTCATGCACATGCACGTCGCGGCAGTCGATGATGCGCATCAGGAACGGACGTCCAGGCGTGCCGTGGCAGGTCTCGTCGCCGGGGAAATTCGCGCGCGTACCCTGCCCGTCCAGCTCGCCGCCGCAGATGCAGATGTTCTCGCACCCTTCGGCGAAAATCAGCGACTGGTTCATGCCCATGTTCGTGTCCTGCACGGTCAGGCGGCGGGCGATTTGCTCCGGGTAATCCGCGAGGTCGGTGGACGCGAGAAGCCGGCTGCCGCTATCGACCATCAGGCGGACATTGCTGCGCAGAATCAGCGTGCCGGAGACGTAATCGCCGCCGGACAGCCGGACGGTGCCGCCGTGTTCGCCCGCCTTGTCGATGGCGGATTGAATCGCGCGGGTCGCCCTTTCGCCGGGAATCAGCCCGAAGTCCTCCGGGCGGAACGTCGCGTCTGACCCGTGCCAACCCGTCAGCGACGCGGTCAGTTCATCCGCCATTTGGTGCAGACGGCTTTGAAGCGGTGCGAACCAGTCCGGCAGGGTGTACTTCGGTGTCAGGCGACCTGCAACTTCCTCCAGCGGGATAAAGCACGGATGCTCCTTCAAATGTTCGTTCGGGGAATGCAGCGTCAGGTACAATTGCCCATCCAGTGCGCGGAACACCATGCCGTGGCCGCCGTCGCGCCGGAAAAGCGGCTCCACCTGCGTGAAATGCCCCGTAATGTCGCCGTTGTCGCTGACCGCCACGCCCTCTGTATATCCCTCATCGGAGAAACTCGCCCACAGGCACAGCAGCGTGCCGTCCGCCGTCCGCCACATCGACGGGCCATCCGTCACATAGCCGTCGCGCCCGCTGGAACGGTGATGCACCAGCCGCGCCCATTCCGCTTCGGACGCATGGAAGAGCAGCTTCGGTTCGCCGATGGCGCGGGAGAGGTCGCTTGACAGCGGCATGGCGCAGATTTCGCCGTCGCCGACCTGCACCCATTCGTGCGCAAAGACGAGATACGGCTTGTCGTCCGGGCTGACGTAGAGCGTCCCGTCAAGGCACTCCCAATTGGAGGGGGTCACGCGCCCGTCGCTGTGCGGCACGAACGGCCCCAGCGGGTCGTCAGCGGTCAAAATTGCCGTGCCGCGGCAGAGATCTTCGCGCTTGAAGCTCGCCAGCATGTACAGCTTGCCATGGTATTCGTGCACTTCGGGCGCCCAGTAGTTGCGATCCGCCCAGAATGTGCCGTCGTTGTGGAAGCACTCGAAGGGACCGTCCCAATTCTCCAAATCGCGGCTGACGTACACATCGAAGCCGTCCGCGGGGCCCCAGCAGGTTGCGCCGCGCGTGCCGTAAAGGTAATACTGCCCGTTCCGCGTCAGCACAAAGGGGTCACGGATGTTGATTTCTTCGCGCTTCATGGGTTATTTTTCTCCTTTCAAGACTGTCAGCATGTTCTCGACGTCGGTCAAGCGAACCAGAAAGCGTCCGCCGCCGTCGGTTGTCGCCAAGGCGTAAAAAGCGTCGCAGGCTTCATAGCGGACGGTGGATGTGCTGCCGTCACGCAGGGTGAAGGTGACATCCGCCAGCAGGGAAGTGCCTGTGGCTTCTTGCGGGGCAGTCTGGTCGAACTGCAGGGCGATGATGGACAAATACGCATCGGTAAATTCGTCGCGCGTGACAGCGTTTTCGTCCCAGAACCAGCGCTGACCAATGTTGTCGTCGCCATTTTCGTACTCGATGCGCAGGGTTGTTTCGCCGTCAACCGTTGTCACGCGCACCTGTGACAGCGTGGCGACAACCACGGGCGATACAAAGCGGTCAAGCAGCGTGTTCAGCCCGGCGTTCTCCGCGAAAGTTAGCTGTGTGCGGCGGATGCGGTAGATGTCGCCGGTTCTGTCCATACGGGCATACACCATGCCGTCGCCCGCGTCGCTGCCTAAGTGGATGTCGCGAATCGTGCCGTCTTGGAACGCGGCAATCAGGCGGCGCGGCGCATCCAGCCCATACGCTGCCAGACCAGCGGCGTCCGCCACGGTGGTGACGTACTCGTCCGCTGAAACCGCGCACAGCCCCGTGATGAACGCCTCAATGCGCTCGGTGCTGCCCGCGTGGGCGATGGGCGAGGTCGCCGACCACGCCATCAATTTGCCGCTTGATTTGGTGAAAATGAGCTGCCCGTCGTCCGTCCCGGTCAAGGCAATCTGCACGGCGGCGGAGGCGCTTTCGTCAATTGCGCTGGGGAGCGTGTGCAGGGCGTTCAGCGGCTGCACCATTGTCTCATGGAAGTCGTAGGGGACGAGGTACACGTTTGTGTCGCCGTCGAGGGCGACATAGCAGCTTGCGCCGTCGGAGGTCAAGCGCCCGATGCGCAGGACGCGGGTCGTGCCGTCCTTGCGCGTCAGGGTGATGACGGCGTCGGGGTCGGTCAGTCCGCAGGCGTCGCGGTCGAGCGCAGGATAGGTCGCTGTCGCCGGAATGTGCTGCGCAGTCAAAAGCAGCATCTGCCACGCAGCGGTGCTGAACGTGAAGTCCTCCTGTCCCGATACCAGAAACGGCTGGGACAGCGCGTTGTATACGCCAAGCAGATTGCCATTCTGGTCAAACGCCATGTCGGATACGGCGGTGTAGCGCTGCGACCCTTTAGGCTGCACGGTAATGCTCTTAAGCGCCGCCACGGAATCCTCATAGAGCATGAAGTAATCCGGCGCGTCGGTGGATTCCGGCGCAGGCGCTTCCGCAGGGGCAACCGCGCTTCCAAGCAGCACATACACGCCGCCGAGCGCCGCGCAGACGAGCGCCATCAGCAGCAGGCGAAGTCCGCGCCGCATTACAGCCGCCTCCTTTTCAGCAGCACAACCGCCATTGTCAGCAGCAGTACGCCGGGAATCAAGGTCAGGGCGAGAATTGTCACGCGCTGGCGGCTGCTTTCGCTGTCAAAGGTGATGCGCTGCGCCGGAAGCCGCTTCACGCCCGCGTCGAGCGACGCCGTCTGGTCAATGTCCGCCATGTCGGTCACGAGGTCAGTCAGCAGGGCAAGGTTATCGCTGGCATCCAAGACGGATGCGCCGCTGATGGCCGCGCTGTCCCGGAGCATGTCGCTGGAAGCCAGCAGAGACAGCGCCGTGCCGCTGCTCTTCTTCGCCATTGCGCCGAGCAGAAATTGCCCGGACACGTCGCCTGCTTGACTATCCAGCGCATTGCCGGACGCATCCGGGTGCAGCACGGCGCGGTCGGATGTGGTCAGCAGGGTGGTCACGGTCACGCCGGGACGAAGTGCAGGTGTAATCAGGGCAGACGCGCGCGGCAGCAGTATCCGCCCGGTAATCTCGTAATCCGCCGCGACAACGGGGGAGAGGTACTCCGGCGCATCAACATAGCGGTCGCTTTCCGCCGCGCTTTCCACGACCCAGCCGGACTGGAAGCCCAAGCCGTACAGGCTGCAGACGGCTTGCAGCTGCGTCAGGCGGGAAAGCGAGGTATCGGCGCCGCACGCGACCAGCACGCGCCCACCGTTATCCAGAAAAGCGGCAAGCGTCTGCGCCTCGTCGCCCGTCAGGTCGCTGCGGGGGGCAAGCAGCAGCAGAATGTCCGTCGCGGCGGGCGCAATGCGGGCGATTTCCCCCGAATGCACCTCGAAGCCGTTCGAGCGCAATTGCAGCGCCAGCAGGGAACAGTCCTCCTGCGTCAGCTCTCCGTGACCCGTCAGGAAGTACACGCCGACGGGATGGTCCGTACACGCGCGCCCAATCGCGCCGATTAACTGCGCTTCACCGCAGTAGATGGTGTATTCCTCGCCCAAGACCGTACGGGAGAACAGGAACTCCTCCGGCGAAAGGCGGATGATGCGCGTCGCGGCCTGATTGGTGATGAACACTGTGCCGTTCTCGATGCTGCCCGCGTCGCCGCTCAGCGCGGCAATGCGCTGTGGCTGCGTCACCAGGTCAATCGTCTCCACGCGCACATGGGCGCACTCAGCGCTCATCTTGTTCAGCGTCTCGGTCACAAGGTCACGGACGGTGCTGTCATAGCCGGATGTGTACACCGGGTAGAGCAGCACGTCCTCATCCAGCGCATGCAGGCGGGAGAGCGTGTAGTCGCTTAAGTTTGTTACCCCGCTCGGCGACACGTCGAGCTTCAAGTACCACTTTTCCTCCGCACGCTGGCTGACCAGCACGACCAGCACCGCCATCACAACTGCAAGCACGCACGTCAGCAGGTGATAGACCCCATAGGGCATGGATTTCTTCTTCATCAAAAATCACCCCTTTGCGTGGCGGCGCTTTTCCATCGCGCGGTCGGTCAGGAAGAGCATCAGCGCGGTGAAGGCGACAAAATACACGATGTCGGACAGGCTGACGATGCCGTTGGCGAAGTCGCCCAGCCGCGAAGAAGAGGGCAGGAAGCTCAGTATCACGCTGACCGGGTGGAGGTACGCACTTGTGCCCGCCTGCGGGACAATGTAATGCTCCGACAGGTACATCAGCACGTTCACGCCCAGCGTCAGGATGGCGGCGGTAATCTGGTTCGTGCAGAGCGACGAGAGCAGCACGCCGACGGACACCATCGCCGCATCAAGCAGATAGTAGCCGAGGAACACCACCGCGATTTCCGACCACGCGATTTGCGCATACGGGGCGATCAGCAGCGGGTAAATCAGCGCCAGCAGCATGGCAATCATCAGCAGCGCCAGCGACGCAAGCGCCTTGCCCAGCACAATCTGCCCCAGCGGAACAGGGGAGGTGAGCAGCAATTGGTCGGTGCGCATCCGCTTTTCTTCCGCGAACAGGCGCATCGTCAAAAGCGGCGCAATCAGCATCAGCGGCAGCTGCATCCCCGAAAAGAGCAGGTTCATGCTCGCGCTCATTTCCTGCCCGATGTTGATGAACACGAACACCAAGCCGGACAAAAGCGCATACATCGTCAGGAACACATACCCGACGGGGGTAGTGAAATAGCCGCTCAATTCATGGCGGAATACGGCGCGCATTCACTCCACCTCCTTTCGGCTGATGTCCTTCCGGGCGATGACGTGCAGGAACGCATCCTCCAGCGCGTCGCTGCCGTTTGTCTCTTCCAGCAGCGCACAGTGATTTTCGTAGCACAGCGCGGACACCTGTGCGCGCAGGTCGGCATCCATCTCGTGGCGAATCAGCAGCAGATGGCAGCCGTCTTCCCGGCAATCCTGCTCCGTCACTTCCGTTACGCCCGGCAGTTCGCGAATTAGCGCCATCATCGGCGCATCCCCGCGGTACATCAGCCGCAGACTCGCCGCGCCGCGCAGCAGCGCATCCATCGTGCCGTCATAGCGGATGACGCCTTCGTCCAGCACAATCGCGCGCCCGCAGACGTTTGTCACTTCGCTGAGCAGGTGCGACGAGAGCAGAACGGTGCTGTCCTGCCCCGCGCGGCGGATGACCTCGCGCATCTGCGCCATTTGCAGCGGGTCAAGGCCGCTGCCGGGTTCATCGAGGATGAGCAGCGGCGGCTGCCCTAGAAGCGCCTGCGCGACGCCCAAGCGCTGTCGATACCCCTTCGACAACCGCCCGGACAGCCGATGCGCATATGCTTCCAGCCCTGTCAGTTCAATCACGCGGGCGATTTCCGCCGTCTGTGTACTTGCTTTCAGCCCGCGCAGACGGCAGCAGTAGCGCAGATACTCCGTCACCGTCATGTCGGGATACAGCGGCGGCTGCTCCGGCAGATACCCCGCGCGGCGGCGGGCTTCCAGCGGCTGGATCAGCACGTCATAGCCGCAGATGGAGATGTCGCCGCTCGACTGGCACAGATACCCCGTGATGGTGTTCATCAGCGTCGATTTGCCCGTGCCATTGCGCCCAAGCAGCGCAATGATTTCGCCCTTCTGCGCGGCGAACGTGATGCCTTTCAAGACCTCCCGTGTCCCGTAGCGCCGGGTCACGCCGCGCACGTCAAGCGTCGTTTCCATGGTTTGTGTCCTCCTTGCTGCGGCGGTACTGCAGCGGCGTGACGCCGGTAATCTGCTTGAAGCGGCGAATGAAGCTCGACGCATCGTAGTAGCCGACGTTCACGGCAATTTCCTTGATGGACAGTTCGGTTTCGGTCAGCAGCTGCTTTGAGCGCTCGACGCGAAGAATTGCCAGATATTCGTTCGGGGAGACGCGGTTGCGCTCCTTGAAGGACAGTGAGAGCCGCGCGGTCGATACGCCGAACGCCTCGGCAATGGCGCTGATGGACAGCTCCGGGTCGGCGTAATGCTCGCGGATGTACGCTGCCACTTCCTCGATGCCGCCGGTCTCCTCGGTCGGCATGGGCTTCTCTGCTTGCAGAATCGCGTCGCACAATCGGCGGAGCAGCTCGTCCAAATCATCCACGCTCTGGCAGCCGGAGAGGGAGAAGATATCGTACATGTCCTTCATGTCACTGCTGTCGGCGACGTTCGCGGCGTGTTCGCGCAGGAGCGTGTGAATCACGTCGTTGTAAATCAGGCGGAAGGCGAATGGCGTCATGCTGGAATGCTTGAGGAACGCCAGCAGCTCATCGAGCTTGCCGGAAAGCAGGGCGCGGTTGTTCAGCACCAGCGCCTGATTGATGCCGTCGGTGATTTTGCGCGCCTGCGGCAGGATGTCGCGCAGGTTGACGGAGACGAACGAGTATTCCAGCACGCGGCTGTCATCCATGACAAAGCGGTTGTCGTAGGCGGTCGCGGCTTCGAGGTAGCACGCGGGCGCGTGGGTGAAATTTTGGTGCGCGTTGCTCATGGCGACACAGGCGTGGCCGTAGCGCTCGATGCAAATCTGGTGCAGCGCGTTTGCCACGTCGTGCAGCCCCTGCTCAGTGTCGGCGAAAACGACATAGAGGAAGTTGTTCATCGCCGCCATTTCGACCGAGCAGACGGTTACGCCTGTCACGCGGTTCAGCGGCTCCTCCTGCATGGTGAAGGGCTGGTCGTTCTGCTCCTGTTCGGGGCAGAGCACCATGCCGTAATACGGCTTGTCGATGTCCAGCCGGACGCTCGTGGCGGCGGCGACGGCGAGTTCGCGGCTGTCAAAGCGCCATTTCATGAACCGCAGCACGAAGTCATGCCGCTGCATGGGCAGGGAGGATTCGAGGCGGCGCGTCAAGTCGCTGTTGCGGCGGGACAACTCCTGTATGCCCGTCTGGATGGATGACCATTCGTCGCCGCGGCTCTCGTCCTGCGGAAGCAGGCTCGAAATCTCGCGGATGGGGCGGATGTTGCGCCGAGCCAGCAGGTAGGACAGCACGCTGCCCGCGACTGCCAGCGCCGCAATCATCATCAGCACGCCGCCCATGCTGTGCCAGACGTTGCCCGTCAGTTCCGACGACGGCATGAGCATCACATACTGCATCCCCCAGCTGCGGTTGCCCAGCGCAAGCAGCGTGTAGGGGACGCCGCCGGAGACAAATTCGCGCTGTATGGTCGCCTCGTTGCCCGCAAGCAGGGATGTCAGCTCCTCCGCCGACAGCGGAAGTTCGCCCGATGATGCCAGAATCGCGCCGTCATGCAGGATGCAGGTGTTTGCGTTCATAGCAATCGCGTCAGAAAAGAGCTGCTGATAGGTGTTCTGCCGCAGGAGGAAGAGCATCGACCCACGTTCACTTTTCTGACTCATGCCCAGCGGGATGATGAACGTCGTCATGTCGTACTGGTCGCTGCCCAGAAGGGAGGATGCGACTTTCTGCGCTGGAAGGACGCACAGTCCGCCGGGCTGACGGATCAGGCGCATCAATTCCGCGCCGGACACATGCTCGTAGTGCATCAGGCTGCTGAACATGTCCAGCGTCATCATCGAGGAGGAAGAGTACAGGTAGTCGTCGCTGGCGAAGCACAGGTACATCTGGTCAGAAAAGTCGTTGCTGACCGTGTAGGGGACAAGCTGCTGCATCAGTTCATAGGCGCGCCACGGCTCGTCGCGGTAGCTGAATGGCTGCAGGTAGGGGGACAAGCCGATCTGCTCGGCGGTGTTGAGCATGTTGTCCAAATACCCCTCGTGCTGGTAGGCGATGCGGCTCAAACGGTTGATGCCGTTGGAGATGACCTGCGCGCGCACCTCGCGGTTCATGTAGACGTACATGTACAGGAACAGCGCGCTGAGCGCAAGAAGCAGCACCAGCATGTAGGACACGACGTAGCGCGCGAAGGTGGAAAGGCGTTTGCTGCCGGATTGCTGTTTCATTGCTCCGAAAGTCCCTTCATGTAGCGGTCATAGGCGGTTTGGTAGAGCGAAACATATTCCTGTGCGCCGATGCTGTTCAGCTCCGTCAGGAAGTCAGCAAAGCGCTCGTCCGTCACGCCACGCGTGACGAATTCCACCAGATACGCATTCACGGCGGATTTCAGCGACGTGTAGAGCTGCTGAATGCGCGCGGATTCCTCACTCGTAATCGGCACGATGTTAATCAGCAGCGTGTACGGAACATCTTCCAAGACGCCGGATTCGTCGTAGAGCGCGCAGTAGGCGGATTTCTCCTGCCGGTGTGCCGCCGGAACGTATACCGAGGCATAGTAGCTCGCGGGTGCGAAGAACTGCCCGCAGATAATCGGCACGGTCTTGTACAGCTCGTTCCCCGCAGGAACGTAAGTGACCTCGTAGCGCCCGTCGCCGCGCAGAATCAGCGTGTCGCCGATTTTGCCGTTCTGCGCCACCAGCATGTTCTCTGTCTCGAACTGCGCATCCAGCCAGCGAAGCGATGACGGAATATCATGATTCTGAATCGTCAGTGCCGCGCCGAACTCGATTTCGTCCTCCGTCCGCGCAAGACTTGCCTCGTAGCCCTCCGCATGAACGGGAAGCATGACCACATAATCCGCCGCAATGTCGTCGCTCAGCGCAGTGTTTTTCAGCCGCCAGTAGGTGAAATACCCCGCTTTCTGCTGATTCACCTTCGCCGCCCAGAGGTTCGACCCCTGCGTGAGCGACTCTACGTCCAGCAAGCCTTCCTGACAAAGCGAGTGCAGCCACTCCACGCACGCGCGGAAGCCGTCCTCCTCCGGCATGAAGAGCACCTTGCCGTCCGCAGACAGGTGAACAAAGTGCTCGTTCATCGGGATGCCGAACGCGCTGAAGGCGTTGTACAGCCCGGTGTTCACGTCGGCGAATGTCGCTTCGTAGGGGATTTCATCAGCTAACCCGTTGCCGTTCGGATCGCCGTTCTTGAATGCGCGCAAGACTTCGGTCAGCTCCTCCGTCGTCGTCGGGACGGACAGCCCTAACTTGTCCAGCCACGTTTTGTTGATGAAGAAGTGCCCGTTGGTGTTGATGCCCTGCGAGAGCAGAAAGCCGACGTAGTACATCTTCCCGTCGGAGGAGGGGAGGGTGCGCCCAGCGTTATCAATAGGCAGGCGGCTGAAATATGTCGGCATGTATTCTTCCAGATAGTCATCCAGCGGCAGAATCACATGCTGCGTCGCGCCGTAGTCCTCCACGTCCAGGCTGCCGCGCAGAATCAGGTCGTGATAGCGCCCGGAGGCGAACATCAGGTTGACGCGGTTCGTCCAGTCCGAAGGCTTGACGACATCGAAATCGACATGCACGCCCGTCTGCTCCTCAATCTGCTGGAAAAACCACATGTTGTCAAAATCAAGCGTCTGGTTCTCCAACTCGTATTGCAGCGCGGTCAGAGATACTTTCTCTGTCTCCGGCGCAATGCTATCACCGCAGCCGCTGAGCGTCAGCAGCAAAAGAAGAAGCAGCAGAAGGAAAAACGCGTTTTTTCGCATGTCGTCATGCCCCTTTGCATGTTTTTGTTACTTCTGATTATATCACAAACTGCAGAAGATAGCAAACGAAGTTCGGAAGCAATTTACGCCGGAAAGAGAAAAGCCGGAGAGTCGCAAGGGCTCTCCGGCAGGCTTTCCTCAGAGGCTTACTTCGCCAGATAAGCGGCGTAGGCGTTCTGGTACAGTTCGATGTAGCGTTCCACGCCGATGGCCTTGGCGGTTTCCACGAAGGTGTTGTAGCTTTCGTCGGTCACGCCGTTCTTGATGAAGTCGGTCACGGATTCTTCCATGAACTTCTTCAGCTCGGTGTAGATGTTCGCGGCTTCGACAGCGTCCTCGTTATCCATCTTGCTCAGCTTGGAGACGTACTGGTAGCTCTTGTGCTCCAGAACGCCCGCAGCAGCGTACATTTCGGAGTCGAGGTAGCGTTCGACGCGGTGCGGCGCCATCTGATAAATCTGGGTGTAGTATTCGCCGGGCGCGAAGAACTGACCCATCGTGACAGGCACGAAGGAGTACAGGCCGTTGTTTTCCGGCACGTTGATGACTTCGTACTTGCCTTCGTCGTTGAGCTGAATCTGCTCGCCGACCTTGCCGTTCGCCGCCACCATCATGGTTTCGGTTTCCAGCTGCGCGTCGATCCACTTCAGGGACGCAACGGGGTTAGCGTTGGTCGAGGTCAGGATAGCGCCCTGGTCCGGCACTTCCAGAATCGCGGAGACAGCAGCGCCGTAGGTCGGGTCAGCCGGAGGCAGGATGGACTTGAAGTCCTTGTAAACGTCGGGAGTCAGGGCAGTGTTAATCAGGCGCAGGTACGGGAAGGAAGCAACTTCGCCAGCATTGACCTTGTTCGCCCACAGGTTGGAGTCCTGCGTCAGGCATTCGGGGTCAAGCAGACCTTCTTCGTAGAGCATGTGCAGCCATTCGACGCACGCGCGCCAGCCGGGCATCGTGCCGGTGAATTCGACCTTGTCGTCATCGGTGATGTGATAGAAGGCGTAGTTTTCCGGCACGCCGAAGGAAGCGAATTCGTTCCAGATGGTTTCCGGGCCGTAGCCGAAGGTGGAGGTGGACAGCGGGTACTTGATGCCCGCTTCCTTGAACTTGCGCAGGACGTTGGTGTACTCGTCGATGGTGGTGGGCACTTCCAGACCCAGCTGGTCAAGCAGGGTGGTGTTGATGTACCAAGTGCCGTTGTGGTTGACGTTCTGGGCGATCAGGTAGCCGATGTAGTAGCTGTGACCGTCAGAAGCGGGGATGGAGTCGCCCGCGTTGTTGAGGTTCAGGCGGGAGACGTAGTTGGGCATGATGTCCTCGGTGATGTACTCATCCAGCGGCATCAGCAGGCCCTGATTCACGCCGTAGTCCTCAATGTCGGTGCTGCCGCGCAGAATCATGTCCATGTACTTGCCGGAGATGAACATCAGGTTCAGCTGCGTCTGGAAGTCGCCGTCCTTCACCATGGTGAAGTCAACGTGCGTGTTGGTCTTTTCTTCAATCTGCTGGAAGAACCAGAGATTGTTGAAGTCCGTGGACTGGTTTTCCAGCGTGTACTGGAAGGCCGTCAGGTTGACCTTGTCTTCCGCCACCGCCGAGCCGACGAGCGTCAGCGTCAGAGCCAGTGCGAGGAGAACAGAGACGATTTTCTTCATAGAGAAAATCTCCTTTCTTTTGCGCCATTCTCACGCGGGGAATGGCACGGTATTGATTCATCACGCCGCTGCGGACGTGTGAAATCCGAAAAAAATGGGGAACCGAAGGGGTCAAGGGGGCGATCGGAAAGCCCCCTTGTCGCTCCCGCAGGAGCGAAATCCCCCTGCCACAAAAGCGCATTGCAGTGAGAAAAACCGAAGGAAAGTCTGAAAGGATTATCCCTTCAGCGACCCAATCATAACGCCCTTGACGAAATACTTCTGCATAAAGATGTACAGCACAATCGCGGGAACCGTAGACACCACGATGCAGCAGTACTTGGCGACTTCCGCCTTGCGCATGGCTTCCTGCAGGCCGCCGAGGTTGTCGGCGTAGGCGGCGAAGAACGTATCGCTGGAGCCGGAAATGGACAGCGAAGCAAGAATTTCGCGCAGCACGGTCTGCAGCGGCAGATACGCGCGGTTGCGGATGAACACCAGACCCGTGAAGTAGTCATTCCAGCGCGCCACACCGTAGTAGACGCTCAGCACGGCGATAATCGTGCCGGACAGCGGCAGGACGCAGCGGAAGAAGTAAGTGAAGTGATCCGCGCCGTCCATCACCGCAGCTTCGTACAGCTCGTTGGGGATGGAGGACTGAATGTAGGTGCGGGCAACCATCAGGTTCCACACGGACACGGTGTTCATCAGAATCATGACCAGCCGCGTGTCGTACAGCCCCAGGTCGCGCACGTTCAGGAAAATCGGAATCAAGCCGCCGGAGAAGAACATGGTGAACGTAATCAGGAAGTTGACGAATGCTTTCCCGGCGAATTTGCGGCTCAGCGCATACGCCGCTGCAAGGGAGACAATCACCGACAGCGCCGAACCGAGAACCGTGTAAATGATGGAGTTCAAGTAGCTCTGCCACAGCTCGCTGTGCTGGAAAACCGCCTCGTAGCCCATGAGCGAGAAGCCCTTAGGCCAGAAGAGCACTTCACCCGCCAGCACCGCATCCGGGTCGGAGACGGACGCAATCAGCACCAGCCACAGGGGGTAAAGCGTGATAAACAGCACGATCATCCAGAAAATCAGGTTGAGAACGTTGAAAGTACGGTCAGCGCGCGTCTCTTTGATGCGAATGCCGTGTACTTCCGCTTCCTTCTTTGCCATTTTGCTTTCCCTCCTTTCTTAGAACAGGCTGATGTCGCTGGCCTTGCGGGAGATGGCGTTGACGGAAATGATGATGACGAAGTTGATGACGTTCAGGCACAGACCGATGGCGGAGGTGTAGGAGTACTGCGCCTTGCCGATGCCCGTGTTGTAGACGTACACGCCGATGATATCCGAGGTTTTGATGTTGCCGGAGGTCTGGAGCAGCAGCGCCTTGTCCGTGTTGGAGGACAGGAGCGAACCGCAGGAGAGAATCAGCATCATGACGGCAATCGGAATCAGGTGCGGAATGTCGATGTTCCTAATCTTCTGCCAGCGGGTCGCGCCGTCGATGGTCGCGGCTTCGTACAGCTGCGGGTCGATGGAGGTCAGCGTGGCAATATAAAGGATGGTATTCCAACCGGCGTTCTGCCAGATGTCCGAACCGATGAACAGCGGGCGGAACCAGTTTTCCTCGACCATGAAGTAAATCGACTTGCCCCCGCAGGCCTCTATCACCTTGTTGACGATGCCGTTGGTGGGGGAGAAGAACAGGTAGAGCATACCAGCCAGCACGACGGTGGAGATGAAGTGCGGAACGTAAATCGCCGTCTGCGTGAAGCCCTTGAAGCGCTTCGAGTTCAACTGGTTGAGCATGATGGCGAGCAGAATCGGAATGGGGAAGGAGAACAGCAGCCCGTAGAGGTTCAGCAGCAATGTGTCTGCAAACATGCGTCCGCAGTAGTACATGCTGAAGAAATTGCGGAAGTGTTTGAACAGGTCAAGCTGCCCTTTTGTACTTGCCCACGGACTGGCGGTGATGCCCAAGCCGACCTTGAAGTCTTTGAAGGCAATCTGGACACCGTACATCGGGAAGTAGCAAAATACAATGAAGAAAGCCAGTGCTGGAATCAGCAGAACCCACAGCTGCCAGTCGCGGTGAATTGTCCGCCGAGCACGAACACCAAACGGCTGATGTGGTTTGGTCGCTGCCGTCTTTGTTACCGCCTTTTGCAATGAAACCCCTCCGTTCATCGGGAACGCTGCCCCGTAATCAACTACGAATATGATACCATGCAGCACGCCGCCTGTAAATCGACGAAATTTTTGTGCATATCGCGCAAATGCTGATTTTTCAAGGGTTTGCGAATGTGCGAAAAAATTGCGCATTTCAAATTTGGGCGTTTTCAGGTAGAATAGGACAGGGAAAACAGGTCAGAAGCGGGACAAAAATGACATTTCCGCTTCTGCAAAATGATAGGAGGATAGCCAATGCTTCCAAAAACAGGGGTGACCTTTTCCTGCGATGACGCGGCGCTGCAAAAGCTTTTTGACGAGGCGGAGCGCAAGTGCCTTCATAATTTGAAGGACTTCGGCGCGGATACCGTCTTGGTCGAGGGCGGCGGGTACGAGAAGATTTGGCTGGAAACGCAGCCGATGGGCGGTGAAATGTACTGGAAGCGCAACATGACCGCCGCGATGAACAATCAGCTGCTGTTCATGCGCACCCAGCGTGCGGACGGGCGGATTGCCGGGTCGATTCAGTGCCATCCCGACGGGACGATTGAGCCGCAGTTCAACAAGTTTCAGGGCTTCTGCTTCCCGCTGCACGCGCTGAACATGTGGTATCTCTCCGGCAAAGAACCGGCGTACCTGGATATGCTGGCGGACTGCTTAGAGAAATTCGATGCGTATCTCTGGAAAACGCGTGATTCCGACGGCGACGGATGTCTTGAATCCTTCTGCGTCTACGATACGGGGGAGGACAACGCCCTGCGCTACGGTCACGCGCCTGTCTACTGCACGACCGATACGCCGCCCGAAGATGCGGACGTTGTGCCGATGGCGTCGATGGACGTGACGTCGTTCTCCTACGCCTGCCGCGATACATTGGCGGAAATCAGCCGCCTGCGCGGCGACGGGCGGGAAAGCGAATGGCGCGAAAAGGCGGACGCGGTCGCGGCGAACTTGAAAGCACGCTTGTGGGATGACAAGCGCCACGCCTGCTTTGACCGCGACAAGCACGGCAAGACCATCGACGTGCTGTGCCATAACACGCTGCGCTGCATGTACTGGGGTTCCATCAGTCAGAAGATGGCGGATGCGTTTGTGCGCCAGCACCTGCTGAATCCGCAGGAATTCTGGACGCCGCTGCCCCTGCCGAGTGTTGCGGTGAACGACCCGATGTTCCGCAATGCGCCGGAGAACAACTGGAGCGGGCAGTGCGAGGGGCTGACGTATCAACGCGCGATTATCGCCTTGGAGCGCTACGGGTACGAACCGCTTGTGACAAAGCTCGGCAGGAAGCTGCTGGATGCCATCATCCGCGGCGGGTATGTGTTCACGCAGCAGTTCGATCCTTTCACGGGCGAACCTTCCCGCGTGGGCATGGTGTCGCATGAGGTGCTCTCCCGCGACAGCGATGAGCCGTTTCAGGATTCCTACGGCCCGACGCTGCTGGCGGCGCTGGAGTACATCGCGCATATCTGGGGGATTGCGCTGGTCGGCGACGAAGTGTGGTTCAGCTTGGGTTCGGGGCTGTCCTATACCTATGCGCAGCGGTTCGGGGATGATGTGTACGAGATAAAATCCGACGGTCGGTCGGGTATTATCTGCAAAAACCGAATTGCGGTCGGTTCTGCCCCTTGTGGCGTCCGGCTGGTGACGAACCGCGACGGGAAAATCCTCCGCACAGTGAAAATTGAGGAAGGAGTATAATATGAAAACAGTCAAAATCCGTTTAGACGGCCTCGGCGGAATGCCGATGGATGAAAAGACGCTCAAAAGCACCTACGCGACCGGCATGGACTTCGAGCCGGACGAGCGCCGCATGACGATTGACAGCGAGGGTATCGTCAGCCTGCAGGTGACGAAAGAACCGTACATGATTCACGTCAAGATGGCGGTGCCGCTCTACGGGTATTTGTGGGTGATGGCGGACAATCAGGGGGAGGGGTACACGGGCGAATTTGTGGACTTCGTGACGGAGGCCGTCCGCACTTATATCCACCATGCGCAGAAGTACGCGGCGGGTATCACGCTGTCCCCGACGACGCAGGGGCATCTTGACGCGGCGATTGAATTGCAGCATCTGGCGAACCGTGGGCAGGATACGCCGGACAATCGCCTGTACGCGCTGTCGAACGCGATTTACGCGGCGGAGAGGGCGCTCGTGGAGTCCGCCCGTGCAAAGGCGTTCGCCGCGCCGAGAAGCGACCTCAAACTTGGCTGCAACTTCGCGCGCTACACGTCGGATGCCTCCCGGTATGCGAAGTTTTTCGCGCAGGCGTTCGATTTCGCGACGATTCCGTTCTATCCGCGCACGACTGTGCCGGAGAAGGACTGCTACGACTATTCGTATGTGGATCACGCGCTGTCGTTTCTGCTGGACAAGGGAATTACCCCCAAGGGGCACCCGCTCTGGTTCGGGCATCAGGACGTGAACCCGAAGTGGCTCTTCGGTCTGCCGTACCCGGAATTGCGCCGGGAAGCCGCGAACATCGCGCGCCATCACGTCAGCACCTACCGCGACACGATTCAGTACTGGGACGCCATGAACGAAGCGCACGACTGGGCAAATTGCTTCGAGCTGACGCAGGAACAGCTGATTGACCTCACCCGCGCGACGACCGACGCATTGCGCGAAGGGAACGACAAGGCGGTGTCGATTGTCAACGTCTGCCTGCCGTTCGCGGAGTACGTCGCGGGGCGGTACAACTGCTACGGCGCGCTGCCGGAGCATCTGCGCAGTCCGCTGAGCTACTTCAAGGCCATCATCGAAGCGGGGATTGATTTTGACGTGGTGGGTATTCAGCTGTATTTCCCCGGCAGGGATTTGGTGGCGGTGGACTTGCTGCTGAACGCCTTTGCTGCGCTGGGCAAGCCGATCCATATCACCGAAATGGGCGTTAACGGCGGCTTCCGGCAGAAAGGAAACGCGGGCAGCAGCTGGTCGCAGATGGCAATGTCCGAGGGTACTTGGCACGGCGGCTGGAACGAACACACGCAGGCGGACTGGCTGGAGCAGTTCTACACCATCGCCGCGTCGCGCAAGGAGATTCAGGCGCTGACGTGGTGGGATTTTATCGAGCCGAGCTTCTCCGGCAACGGCGCGATGCTCTACGAGAATGAGAATCCGCGTGAGTCGTATTTCCGGCTGCTGGCGCTGAAAAACAGGATTATCCGCAAAGCATAACGAATATCCTGTTTCCAGATGAAAATGTGCCAAGATGCGCAGGCGAATCTGGAAATAGCATTCACTGATGTAGAAATAGAAAAATCCCTGCTGACTGTCTTAAAGGACATATCAGCAGGGATTTCTGATTTAAGCATCAATCCGCCGGGATGTACTCGCCGTAGATGAACTCGTGCAGCGCCTGCACGTTCTTCGGGAAGGACTTGCTGCCCATGTTGATGACGCTCGCGCCGTCCACGTCGAGGTAGGAGTAGGTGCCGTCCATCGGGACGTGGTGCTGTTCCAAGAGAGACTCGCCGCGGGTCAGGCGGTCGGAAATGCCCGAACGCAGGACGCCCAGCGCCAAATCAAAGAGCGTGCTTGCCTTCATGTTTGTCTGCACATAGGGCATACAGGCGTTCAGCAGGTTGTTGAGTTCCGTCATGCTCATGCCGCCGTCCAGCACTTTTTCCAGCAGCAGCTCCATCAGCTTGCGCTGGCGCGCCGTGCGGCCAAAGTCGTTGTCCACCTTGCGCAGACGGGCGTACATGACCGCCTGAATGCCGTCGCAGTGGTGCGTGCCGGCTTTGTTGGGCAGATTCTCACGCGTGTAATCCTTGCTCTGATTGTCATACTTCGGCGGATGCTGGCGCAGATAGGTGTTAATGGCCTTTGCTTCCTTTGCAGTCATTTCAATGTCAATGCCGCCCAAGCTGTCAATGATGGAAGCCAAGCCATAAAAGTTGATGGTAATGTAATTTTCGATGTTCAGTTCAAAATTCTTGTTGATGGTGCGCATGGCAAGCTGACCGCCGCCGCGCGAATAGGCGGTGTTGATGCGGTTCTTGTTCTTGTAGCCGGGAATGGTGACATACAGGTCGCGCAGAATGCTGGTCAGCTTAATCGAGCCGTCGTCCTTGTTGATGGACACGATAATCTGCACGTCGCCATTCTGCAAGCCGTCATCCAGCGACGTCGAGCGGGTATCCACGCCGACGAGCAGGATGTTGACGACGTTCGAGGGAAGGTTGGTGTTGATGTCCAGCTTATCGGGGTCAATGGTGTCGTCGATTTCGTTGTCCGTGATTTCGATGGTCGAGCCGTCGTCATCAAAAATCACGTCGCCGCCAAGGTCGTCGTCATCATCGAGGATAATATCGCCATTATCGCTGATGGTGTAGTCCTCACCCGCGGATGATTCGGTCACACTGCCGACTTCCTCGTCCAAATCATCCGTCAGGTCAATGCTGCCCGCCAGTGCGCCCGGCATCAGCAGGCAAAAAATCATCAGCAGCGCCATCCACTGCTTCCACATCTTCATGGGCAAATTGCCTCCTTACGGGAAATTTCGTTGTATGCATTCCTATTATAGCGGCTTGGTGGGAAAAATGCAATCCATTGCCGACTTTTCGCGGAAATTGTTACATTTGTGCAGGCGCGCCGAACACGCCGCGCAGGAAGCAGATACTTTCCAGCAATGCCTGTTCGCTTTCGACAAGCTGCGCGTATGGTTCGAGAATCACCGCGCCGTCGAAGCCATCCTCGCGCAGGACGCGCGCAAACTGCTGCCAGTCAAACACGCCGCGCCCCGGCAGGCACAATTTGCCATCCGCCGTCCAGTCCAGCACATGCAGGTGGCGCACATGTCCACGCATGGCGCGCAGCATGTCGAGGGGGTCAACGCCCGCCTGATGCACCTGCTTGGTGTCAAGCACGAACTCCACGTCCGGGATGCGTTTGAGCAGGATGCGCACGTCCTCCGGCGTGGCGACGCTGCACCAGCTGACGCTCTCCCACAGCACGCGCAGGTGATGCCGCGCCGCACGCGCACGCATCTGGTCGAAACGCTCTTCCAGGAAGGGGATATTTGCGGGCGAAAGATGCCCCCGCACGCCGAACGGCCCATGAAAGATGTAGTACGCCGCGCCGAGCGACTCTGCCGCACGGCAGACGTTCGCAAACATTGCAAACGCATCGTCCGACTGGCGCGCGGCGCGGCCGAACAGCTGCGGCTCAAACTGCGTGCCCAGCGGGTGTACCGACGTGACGGGGAAATTGTTCATGTTGTAGCGCATCCGAAAGGTAAAATCCGTCGTGTATTCGCTGGGCGTTTCCAGAAACACTTCGCAGGTGTCCAGCGGCAGCTCCGCAATGTGCGCGGCGGCCTCATCCGTCTCCAGCTGACCGTAATAGGCGGCGCTTGACAGCCCGATTTTCATGCCTGATGCCCTCCCGGCTGATTCAGCTCGTCCAGCGTGAGGGAGAAGGAGGGAACAAATTCGCGGATGAAGTCCTGTACTTCGGGCAGGGTGATGGCATCTAACTGACGGCGAATCGCCTCGCCCGCCGCGTCGAACTCGTGATTGCCCGCGCGCCGCTCTTCCACGCACTTGAGGTACGCGCTGAGCGAATCCGCCGCCTTGACGATTTGGTGGTCATAGTCGTGCCCCTCGCACAGGTACGGCGCGAAACAGGCGCGTAAATCCTCCGGCAGCATGGCAAGCAGGCGGTCGTTCGCCATTTTTTCTACATCTTTATATGCGCCGCGAAGCTCCAATGAATGGTACTTGACGGGCGTGGGCATATCGCCGGTGATAACCTCGCTGGCATCGTGATAGACAGCGAGGGTGACGATATGCTCCGGGTTGCAGTCGCGCCCGTAGCGATTTTTGCCGATGAGCGCCATGCCATGGGCAAGCATGGCGACTTGCAGGGAATGTTCCGCGTCATTCTCAGACATGGACGAGCGCATCAGCCCCCAGCGGCGGATATAGCGCAGGCGGGCGATGTAGGCGAAAAAGTGGTGAATCATCGGGAAAACTCCTCCTGTTGGGGTAATTTTGTGCTGATGGAAGCGAAATTACTGCTTGTAGCAGACTCATCTTCAGCGCTGAATGGTTCTTTGGGTAAACACGCGAGCACAGCATGAGAGTGTGCTCAACTCAATCGCGCGAAAGGGTCAAGGGGCAGCACCACCCGCGTTCCCACATAAACACGCGCATGCTGTATGCAGTAGCGACCAACTCAATCGCGAAAAAGGGAGTCCAGAGGGTCGAAGACCCTTTGGCGGGGTCAAGGGGCAGCGCCCCTTGCGCCTCTCTATTGTACTTGCTTTTTTTGCGCGAATCAAGGGAAAAAAGCAAAAAGATGTTGACAAATTTCACAGGAATGGGTATGATAGGGAGGACAATCGTATCATCCGCGATGGGAGCTGTGGGCGAGGGCTGCACGGCTGAGAGGGCATTTTGCCGACCATTTGAACCTGTGTAGGTCATCCTACCGTAGGGACAGCGGAGGGACATGCGCATTTTGCGGGGAATTTTTCCCGTGCGGACGGCGCGTTTGGGAGAAGAATCTCCCCCTCCTGTTTCCTGCGTGCAAACGCGGGATTTTTTCATTTCCGGAATACGAGCGTCACCCAATACGCCGAAATCGGCGAAAACAGGAGGAAAATCAAGATGGCAAACTGGTTCTTGGGCCGCGCGCTGGCGGAGGAAGCCGAAGCGGAAAACGCGCCGTGGTCGTTTCTGGGCGAGGGCGTGACGTTCTGGGTCACGGTGGCGGTGCTACTGGTCGTTGGCGTGGCAGTGTACCTCGTCACCCGCAAAAAGGGCAGCAAGAAGTCTTTCTGGACGGCAAAGACGATGGCAGTCGGCGCAATGTGCATGGCGCTGTCGTCCGTGCTGAGCCTCATCAAGCTCTGGCCGATGCCGATGGGCGGGTCGGTGACACCCGCGAGTATGCTGCCGCTGCTGCTGTTCGCGTACTGCTATGGCGTTGGCCCCGGCATGGTGCTGGGCGCACTGTACGGCGTGATGCAGTTCCTGCTGGACGGCATGGCGTGGGCGGCGCTGGGCGCCATCCCGAACCTGCTGGACTACCCGATTGCATTCGGACTGCTGGGTCTGGCGGGCTGCTTCCGCGGCAGCAAGGCGAAGATGACGGCGGGCTTCGTGCTGGGCTGCTTCGGGCGGTTTATGGCGTCGTTCCTCTCCGGCTTCATCTTCTATGGGCAGTACGCGCCTGAGGGCGTGAATCCCGTCTGGTATTCGCTGACCTACAATGGCAGCTACATGCTCGTCGAGTGCATCATCTGCATCGCGCTGGGGCTGCTGGTCGGGGAACGGCTGGCGAAGGAACTCAAGAAAGTCGCATGACGAATTTCCCTCGGAAGATGTTCCGGGGGATTTTTTCGTGTGCTGATTCAGCAGGATTTTGCCCATCCCGCGGCGAAATCAACAGGTGGAAAACGAATGGGGAGGCTAACACGGATGATTGACCTTTGCACGCTGGGCACGGGCGGCACGATGCCCCTGCCGGATCGCGCGCTGGCGAGTCTGTATGTGCGCGTGGGCGGCCGCGCGGTGCTGGTGGACTGCGGAGAGGGCACGCAAATCGGCATACAGCGCCTGTCGTGGGGCATACAATGTATTGATGCCATTTTGCTGACGCACTACCACGCCGACCACTGCTCCGGGTTGCCGGGGATGCTGCTTGCCATCACCAAAGCCGGGCGGACAGCACCGCTGCACATCTACGGCCCGATTGGGCTGGAGCGCGTAGTCGCCGGGCTGCGGGTGATTGCGCCGTCGCTGAGCTGCCCCATCGTGCTGCATGAAATCATCGACGATTATTCGCCGTTTGCCGCCATTGGGCTGACGATAACGCCCTTTCCGCTCAGGCACGAGATGCCCTGCATCGGCTACCAGTTTCATTTGCCACGTCCGGCGCTGTTCGACCCCATCCGCGCGCGGGCGCAGGAGATTCCGGTGAAGCTGTGGAGCATCCTGCAGCGCGGCGAAACGGTCAGCATGGACGGGCAGACGTACTATCCGCATCAGGTGCTTGGGCAGCCGCGGCGGGGGATTACGTTCGTTTACGCGACGGACACGCGCCCTGTGCCGGGCATTGTGCGCATGGGGCAGGACAGCGACCTGATGATTTTGGAGGGCATGTACGGCGCGGAGGAAAAGCTGCCTTTGGCGCACAAAAACTGCCACATGCTCTTCCGGGAAGCGGCGCAGTTAGCGCGGGACGCCGGCACGAAGCGGCTGCTGCTGACGCATTTCTCCACATCCATCGAAACGCCGGAGGAATTTCTGCCGAACGCGCAGGCGGTGTTCCCGGAAACGACGTGCGCAACGGACGGCATGACGCTGACGCTACGTTATCCAGAGGAAGCATAATAAAAACTTCCGGGACAATTCTATTCCGAAGGAGTGCACCGAAGGAGTCCAGAGGGCGATCGGAAAGCCCTCTGGAAGCATGGCGATTACCAGAAAGATAGAAAAAACAACTATGCCATCATAACAATTGCCATCAGCAAAATTGGAGGAATCATCACCATGCCAAGCGAATTGGAACGATTCAACGAGCGGATGCAAGCCTTCTTCGCGCCGCTGTGGCCGGGGGAGGAAAAGCCGCTGGTGCTGGGCGAGGGGTACAGTGAGCGCCCGCCCGTGATGCTCATCGGAGAAGCGCCGGGGGAACAGGAAGCCATGTCCGGGAGACCTTTTGTCGGCAAGGCAGGGAAGAACCTCGATGGCTTCTTGACAGTGCTGCAATTAAACCGTGAGGATATTTATATCAGCAACGTCGTGAAAATCCGCCCGACGAAGGTCAGCGAAAAAGGGCGCGTGTCGAACCGCACACCGAACCGCGAGGAACTGGCGCTGTTCACACCGTATTTGCTGGAGGAAATCCTGCTCGTGCAGCCGAAAATGCTCGTCACGCTGGGGAATACAGCACTTCACGCGCTGCTGGGCGCGAAAAGCACCATCGGGGCGTGTCACGGGCAGGTGCTGACGGCGCATGTTCAGGCGGACAAGCAGGCGGGGGATTTCCCGCTGTTCGCGCTGTATCATCCGGCGTCGATTATCTATAATCAGAAGTTAAAAGACGTGTATCAGGCGGATTTGGAGCGGCTGCACGGCGTGCTGGCGGCGCAGTGACAATTCAGACGAAAAAATGTATCTTTGAGACAAAAAGCATAGCCAAACGGCGAAAAAACTGCTATACTCAAAGTATCAATTCACGCGGAAGGAGGTACGGGACGTGATAGACTTCATCATGACAAATCTGCCCATCATAGTTTGCTTTGTGCTGGGAATTGGGCTGTTGATTGTGGAAGCGCTGATGCCGGGGTTCGGTATCGCAGGCTTCAGCGGCATTGCGCTGGAGGTCGTCGCGCTGGTGCTGACGTGGCAGCAGCACGGCACGATGGCGACGCTGGGGATGCTGCTGATTGTGCTGTCCGTGCTGGCGATTGCGATTTCCACATCACTGCATTCGCTGACAAAGGGCAAGCTCAGCAAGAGCAGCATCGTCAACAGCCACACCGAAAGCACGGACGCGGGCTACCGCTCGGCGGAAGACATGCAGGTGTTTCTTGGGCGCGAAGGCACGGCGACAACTGCGCTTAGACCTACCGGGCTGGGCGAGTTCGACGGCGTGCGGCTGAACGTGGTCAGCGAGGGCGACTTCATCGAGAACGGGACGAAAATCCGCGTTACGCAGATTGAAGGCTCGCGCATCGTGGTCAAGAAGGTGTGAAAGACAGCGGAGCTTCCGCAGAAGGAAACGTTCTGGCGGCGGCTCATGCGGTACTTGGGAAGGAGCGAAAAGGAATGAAGCGGCTGACAAGCATTCTGCTGGCGCTGCTGATGCTGGTTGGCATGGCGCTGGCGGAAGAAACGCCGGACGCGGCGCTGGGCGACTGGTACGCACTGCCCTCGGACGAGACGGTGCTTCGCCTGACGCTCCGGGAGGACGGAACGTTCTTCTTCGGCACGGAGGGAATCAGCGGCATAGAAGGCAAATGGCGCAAGACGACGGATGGCGAATACAATCTGGCGTACACCAATCGGTCATCAAGTCTGCTGGATGTCATCATGAGTATGGTGGATTCGCAAGCCCCTGCTCCAGACATGACGATGACGGCGCGGCTGACGGAAAGCGGCCTTGATGTTTTCTATGGCAGCACAGCAGAAGGTGCAGTGGTACACATGGCGCGGGACGCGGAAGAACTGCGGACGGAACGAACGCCCCGGACAGACACGCCGCTGGAAGCATTCGCGGGGACTTGGACGATGGAAACCATGTTCCTCGGCACGATGCAGCTGACGTATACCCCGGAAATGGGCGAACGTCAGGTGTTCTGCACGATTGACGGTTTGACGATGTTCCCCGGTGCGGGGCTGGAAAGTTTCCCGGAAGGGACGAGCTTCCCGCTGACGTTCGAGGACGGCGTACTGCGCACGACGATTCCGCTGACGGTGCAGATGGCAGCTTCGTCGGCGCTTGTGAAGGAAATCGTGGTGGACTACGACCTGACGTTCTTCCAGACGGCGGACGGCAGCCTGTACGCGACGCTGCGATTGAGCGATGTGCCGGACAACCCGACGACGATGTTCCTGCTGGTTCCGATGGAAAAGGAGTGACCAATGATGAAGCGGCTGACAAGCATTCTGCTGGCGCTGCTGATGCTGGTTGGCATGGCGCTGGCGGAAGAGACGCCGGATGATGCGGTGCTGGGCAATTGGTACGGCTTGAACGCGCAGACCATCATCCGCCTGACGCTGAAAGAGGACGGCGAGTTCAAGCTGGTCGTCGGCTACCTCTCGTACACGGGGAGCTGGCAGCAGACGGCGGAGAGCGAGTATCGGCTGGAATCGCCCGATATGGCGACGGACATTCTGCTGCGCGAGACGGAGACCGGCTTGGAGCTGCGCTACGAAACGATAGACGACATGCTGGTTCTCTTGGCGCGGAGCTTGGACGCATGGGCGACGCCTGCCGCACGCACGGACACGCCGCTGGAAGCATTTCAAGGCGTATGGTCGGCGGAATACGCCCGCAGCGGCTCGACATTGACGAGCTTGGGAACGGACGAGAACGGCGCGCCGCTGCCGTTCTGCACGGTGTCGGGGACGGACATCACCCTGTATACGATAACCGACGAGGTGGATCTCACCTATCCGGCGACGCTGAAAGACGGCGTCCTCAGCATGTCAGCGCAGGAGAAGGGACAGACCTTCATTGTCGAACTCTTCCAGACGGAGGAGGGCGGCATGTACGCCACATTCAGCGTCAACATCGTGGGCATGTCCAATACACTGGTGCTTGAACTGTCTCCGGTAGAGTAACACACGTTTCCCCCAATCAACACGCGGAAACTGCATGAAGAAGTAACCAACTGAATCGCGAGAATGGGTCAAGGGGGGACTTCGTCCCGTTTCCTTTGTCCCTTGTGGAGTTCAGAGGCAAAGCCTCTGGTGGAGTGAAGGGGCAACGCCCCTTCGGAAGGAGGATTTTCATCATGGATGGCAATATGGCAATGATTCTGGGTATTATCGCTGTGGTGTTTGTGGTGGTGTGCGTATTCCTGTCGTTCGTGCCGCTCGGACTGTGGATTTCCGCGCTGTCCAGCGGGGTGCATGTGTCGATGGGCGCACTCATCGGCATGAAGATTCGTCACATTAAGCCGCATCGCCTCGTGCAGCCGCTGATTAAGGCGAACAAGGCGGGTCTGGGTCTGAACATCTCCCAGCTGGAAACGCACTTCCTCGCCGGCGGCAACGTTGACCGCGTGATTAACGCCCTGATTGCGGCGCAGCGCGCGAACATCCCGATGGCGTTCGAGAAGGCGTGCGCGATTGACCTCGCGGGCCGTGACGTGTTCGAGGCGGTGCAGATGTCCGTCACCCCGAAGGTCATCGAAACCCCCGTCGTCGCCGCAATCGCGAAGGACGGCATTGAGCTGCGTGCCAAGGCGCGCGTCACCGTCCGCACGAATATCGACCGTCTGGTCGGCGGCGCGGGCGAAGAAACCGTTATCGCGCGTGTCGGCGAGGGCATCGTGACCACTGTCGGCTCGGCGGAAACCCACAAGCAGGTGCTGGAGAATCCTGATCTGATTTCCCGCACGGTGCTGTCCAAGGGCTTGGACGCAGGCACGGCATACGAAATTCTGTCCATCGACATTGCAGACGTGGATGTCGGCCGCAACATCGGCGCGCAGCTGATGATGGATCAGGCGGAATCCGACCGCCGCGTTGCGCAGGCGAAGGCAGAGGAACGCCGCGCCATGGCTGTCGCGCACGAGCAGGAAATGAAGGCCGCCGTGCAGGAGATGCGCGCAAAGGTCGTCGAGGCGGAAGCTGAAGTTCCGAAGGCGATGGCGGCTGCCCTGCGCGAAGGCAAGCTCGGCGTGATGGACTACTACCAGATGCAGAACACGATTGCGGATACCTCCATGCGCGATTCCATTGCCAAGGCGAGTGCACCGCAGAGCACGCCCACGCACAGCTTGGAGAAGAAGTAAGCCGCTGCTTGACCGAAAGGAGGGGCAGCAATGTCGCTATCATCCTATTTGGCGCTGATTATCATCGTGATTGTCATCAACGCGTTGAAGAGCGCACAGAAGAAGAAAGAAGCCGAGGCAGCGCGCCGGATGCCGACCGCGAAGGCGCAGCAGCCGAAGCAGTCCGCGCCGAAGGTGCAAAGTCAGCCGATTGTGCCGACGCTCGCGCCGATGCCCGCCCATGCACACATGACCGTCCATGCCGCGCAGCCGAAGGTGCATGAGCATCTGGCGGCGGAGTGCGACCTGGATGCGGAACTGCAGGGGAGCATAGGGTACGACAGCCCGGAGGGACGCGACAAGTGCCACGAGGACGAGCTGTTCCCGGCGCACGAGAAGCGCCCGGAAGCGCCGCACGAGGAGGTGCGGTCCGGCTTGAAGCTGGATTTCAGCCCGAATGCGATGGTGCAGGCGATGGTGATGCAGGAGGTGCTGACGCGCCCCTGCGAGAGAAGGAAGCGCTGATAAGCACAGCCCCTCTGCTGTTGGGGATTGATGGCAGAGGGGCTCTGCCGATGTCAGAGTGCTTTTGCGAAGCAGGGGTTTCGCTCCTGCAGAGGCGAAATCTCTGCATAAACACGCGAAAACTGTATGCAAGAGAAATCAACTGAATCGCGCGAAAGGGTCAAGGGACGAAGTCCCTTGCAGAGTCCAGAGGCAGCGCCTCTGGTGGGAATCCAAGGGGCAACGCCCCTTGGCGTCAGGAGGTGAAAGTCCAATGGAGACACCAATCCGCGTGGTCATCGCGGACGATAATGCCGATATGCGGCGCATCGAACGCATGATGATCAGCCGCGCAGAGGGTTTTGAAATTGTGGGGGAGGCGGAGGACGGCGTGCAGCTGCTCACCCTTGTGGAGCAGGAAAAGCCTCAGCTCGTTTTCCTCGATGTCGAAATGCCCGGCAAAACCGGCGTGGAGTGCGCGCGGGTGATACAGGACATGAACCCTGCGATTGTGCTGATTTTCGCGACGGCGCACGATGAATATATGGGCGACGCCTTTGAGGTGTACGCCTTCGATTACCTGCTCAAGCCCTTCAAGAAGGAGCGCGTGATGCAGACGCTCGAACGCGCGAAGAAGCGCATCCGCCATCAAACCGACGGCGAAACGCCCCTGCCCGTGCACCCCACGCCCCACCCGGTCAGCGGACGGCTGATGCTGCACCATAAGGACGGCGTGTCGTTCCTGAATGTCAGCGACATCGTGCTCGTGCAGCGTGAAGACCGCACGACTGTGTTTTACACCGCGTCCGGCGAGCGATATGTTACGTCCGATTCGCTCTCTGACACGGAAGCACGGCTTGATTCATCCATCTTCTTCCGCTGCCACAAAAGCTACATCATCAACCTCAACCACATCAAAAACATCACCCCCTATGGGCGCTGGACGTACATCGTCCATTTGCAAGGGACGGAGCAGGACGCGCTCATCACGCATGAAAAGTACGAGGAACTGGAGAAAATGTTCTCGTGACACCTTGACAGAAGTGATGCTTTGTGTTACCATAGAGCTGCGGTTAGAAAACACTAACCGCAAATTTTTGACCGGATGGTTAGTGAAAACTAACCGCAAGGAGGAAAACATGAAGCACCCTGTGAAGAAAATCATTTCCCATCTGCTGATGTTCGCCCTTGTGCTGTGCGTGGCGATAGCGCCCAGTCTGGCTGAGAGCAAACCCGATTGCCTGCAAACGATCAGCGGGGAAAACGGCACGACGTACAGCAATCTGTTCGATGTGATTCTGTCTGATGACTACGACAGCGTGTGGGAAGAACACTGCAAGGCGATTGTGGGCGAGGAGAACGCGGCGGAAGCGGTCGAGATGCTCAAATCCTTCATCAGCGGCGACGTGTATGGCGACGACGCGGTGGCGCTGTACGGCGACGGCTCGGAGGGCTTCATCTTCGACTGCTGGTATTTGAACGATGTCAAGTCCTTCACCATGAACGGCGACGAAATCACCATCAATAAGCTGGATGGCACGAGCGAAACGCACAAGTACCGCTGCATCGGCACCTACCAGATTGGCGCGGAGGAAACGATGACGTGGGGCGGCGAGACGTTCTGCCCGGCGTTTGACTGCGAGGTGTATCAGGCGACTGACGACGCGGGCGACTTCACCTACTTCTTCTTCCGCGACGACACGATGGAAACGACCTACCACATCGAGTTCCGCTACGGCAGCGATTTGGCGGCGCTTCAGCAGTACATGAAGGGGCAGTATGCCTACTGGCTGGCAGCTGGCATCGACGCGAACGCTGACGCGGAAACGATTGACAACGTGATTGCACTCTTCTGCACCGAGAACCTCAGCGCGGAAGAATAATCGGTATCAAAAAAGGCGGGAATCCGTTGCGATTCCTGCCTTTTTGCGTTTTGGGGATTACACCGCGCCGATATCCGCCTGCCACATGGCGAACACGTTGTCTGCCGATTCGCCGTTCGCAATCTCGGTGATGTAGTCCACCATTTCCTCCATCGTGTCCAGCGCCAGCGCCGTGTATGCCAGCACGTTGTTGCGATCCCAATCGGTGATGTTCTCCGGGTCAACGGAGAGGAAAATCTCGTACGCCGCGTACCACACGTTGTCCGACTTGATGACCATCAGCTTGCCGACATACAGCGTGCTGTTGACCCTGTTGAAGAAGGAAATCACCTGCGGCACAAGCGCCTCATCAAGCGGATTGGAGTAGCTGACGTTAATGGTGACGGCATCGCTGTACGCGTCAAAGATAACATCCGCGTCGCCCAGCGAGTTCTTGTCCAGCGCAGAGCCAAGATAAATGCGGTAGCTTTCCTCGTCGGCGGTCATCTCCAAATCGACCGACTTCAGCTCATCCAGCAGCATGTTGTAGAGGTTCTGGCAGGCGGCATCATCATCCGCCAAGGAGAGCGTCGGCACAAGCGCCAGCGCAAGCACAAGCAGCAGAGAAAACAGCTTTTTCATCAGGAAAGCCCTCATTTCCGGCGAAATTCGCCAAGTTTCTTCCATTATAGCATGGGTCAGTGCGACGTGCAAGGGATTTTTGCGGTCATTCGTCCCAAACGTCCGACAGCCACATGGCGTACACATTCTTCGGCGTTTCGCCCTTCTCCAATTCTGGCAGATAGTCTGTCATCTCTTGCATGACGTAAAAGGCGTTGAAGGTGTAATCCATCACGCACCCGCGATCCCACGCGTCAATGTCCTCCGGATTGATGGACATGAAAACCTCGTAAGCGGGATACCAGTCGCCGTCAATGTCCAACAGCATCATTTTGCCGACATACAGGCTGTTGTTGAGATGGTTGAAGAAAGTCAGTACGTCCGGCATCATGGCTTCGTCAATTGGCAGTTCGTAGCTGACGTTGATGGTGCAGCCGTCCTCGTAGGCGGTGATGCGCACCACCGCGTCACCGTAAGTGTGCTTGCTGAGCGGATAGAAGAACATCACCTCGTAATCATCGTCGTAGCGGGTGAAATCAGTGCCGTCCACCTGCTTGAGAATCATTTGGTAAATATAATTGGCGGCAATGCTGTGCTCGGCAAGGGAGAACATCGGCAGAAGGCAGAGCACAAGCATCAGCGAAAGCAGTTTCTTCGTCAGCAACCCTCGTTTCCGGCGAGTTTTCTTCATTATAGCATGATGGACTGCGCCGCGCAAGTATCATCCGCGGCATAATGGGGCAGAATGACCGCGGAGGATGAGAATATGCTGACGATTTTTCTGCGTTCGGTGATTTTGTATGCCGCGTCCCTGCTGGCGATGCGCGCGATGGGCAAGCGGCAGGTGGGGCAATTGCAGCCGTTTGAGCTGGTCGTGGTCATTATGATTGCGGAGCTGGCGGCGACCCCGATGGGCGGTGTGGGCATTCCGATTCTCTACGGCTTGCTGCCGATGGCGGCGCTCGTCGTGTGCCATGGGCTGCTGACGGCGCTGTGCATGAAGTCCGAGCGCGTGCGGGTGTGGCTCTGCGGGCAGCCGACGGTGCTGGTGCGCAACGGCGTGATTTGCGAGAAGCAGCTGCGCGCCTGTGCGGTGGATTTGAACGACTTGATGGAAGCCATGCGCGCCGGCGGTATCCTTGACCCGCTGGAGGTCGGCACGGCGGTGCTTGAACCGGGCGGGAACATCTCCGTCTTTCCGAAGGCGGACAGCCGCCCGCTTATGCCCAGCGACTTGGGCAAGATGCCGCCAAAAGAGGGGCTTCCGCTGCCGCTGATTTTGGACGGCGAAGTGCAGACGGAAAACCTGCAGCGCGGGCAGTTGAGCCTCAGCTGGCTGATGGGGCAGATTCGCGCGCTGGGGTTTGAGGGCGCGCAGGACGTGCTGCTGCTGTGCCTGAACACGCAGGGAATGCTGCTGGCGCAGGGGAAGGGGCGGACGCAGGTGCAGACGCATCAGGCGCTGCCGCCGCAGAAGGTGGTGTGGTGAATGAAGACCGGGGTGTGGATTTCGCTGATTCTGCTTGCGCTGACGATTGGGATGGGCGTGTGGAGCGGGGAAGAGGTGCGCGCGCTGTCCGAGGAATACGCGGCGAGCGCTGAAGAACTGCGGACACTCGCGGAAGCGGAGAATTGGGCGGGCGCGGAGGCAGCGCTGCAAAAATGCCAGAGCGTGTGGAAACAAAAAGTGCCGTGGCTGCAAACGCTCATCAATCATGATGATGTGGATGCAGTGACCACGGCACTGAAAAAAATCGAAGCAGGGATTTCGTCGCGCGAACTGCCCTTGTGTCTGGAGGCGTGCGCCGAATTGGGGGAACACGCCGAGCATCTGTATCACCGCGACGCGCTGACATTGGGCAATGTGTTGTAAGCACCGCGGGTGCTTCATGGCTAAACACGCGGACACAGCATGAAGAAGTCACCCACTCAATCGCGCGAAAGGGTCAAGGGACAACGTCCCTTGCAGAGTCCAGAGACAGCGTCTCTGGTCGCCTCCGCAGAGGCGAAATTTCTTACGTTCCCGACTGCACGGTAATCAAGTGAATTTCCGGCTGGCAGAATAACCGCGCCGGAAGTCCCGTTGTGCCGACACCACGCGAAATCAGCAGCCACGAACGGTTCTCCAGCAAAAGACCGCTCTCGTAGCGCGACGGCACGCCGTTGAAGTTGAACGCTTCTTCCAGAAACGGAATCTGCCCGCCGTGCGTGTGCCCGAACAGCCCCAAATCAAACCAGTTCCCGCGTCCGTTGCGGTCGGTCAGGAGGAGCGAGGACGAAATCACCGACGGGTTGTGCACCAGAAAGATGACGAAATCCTTCGAGTTGACTTGCGCCGCGACGCTCTTCGCATCGTCCATCTCCGTGCTGACGTCGTCGATGCCCGCAATGTAGATGTCGCTTGTGCCGATGCGCAGGGTCGCGACTTCGTTGCACAGCAGCGTCACCCCCGCTTTGGACATTTTGTTCCGCAGTGTGGATGGCTCCTCGCCCTTCTCCAACGGGCTGCGGTCGCATTCGCCCACGACGGCGTACACCCCGTAGTTGCTCGAAATGCGCCGCGGCAGATTCTCGAAAAACGCCGCCGCTGACCACTTGTCGCGCGCGTAATCGCCGCCCAGCAGCACAATGTCCGCATTCAGCGCATTGATGCGGTTGATGAGCGACGACAGCCGCGCGTCCGAAAACATCTGTGACCCATAGTGGATGTCGGAGACGTAGACGATGCGCAGCTGCCCAATGCTCGCAGGCAAATCCTCGCAGGTGATGGCGGTCTGCGTCGTCCGCAAGGTGTACGGCTCGACAAACGGGTACAGCACGCACAGAATCAGCGCCAGAATCACCAGCCGCTTTGTCCACCGCCGCCGCTTCTCGCTCTGCGGCTGATACGCGCCCGCCCGCTGGGAGACATAGGGTTCGTCGTTGTCGCCGGGAAAGAGCCAGCTTTTGCGCATGGCGGAAACCTCCTTTGTCGGGGGGGACATCATCAAACAGCTTCGGAAACAATCAACGATGGGAGCGGAAACCGAAGGGTGGAGGGGTAATCGGAACCCCTCCTCGCGCCTGCAGGCGCGAAATCCCTGCTTATGCCAGCAGCAGCATCAGCGGCAGCGTCAAAATCGAGAATGCTGTTGACAGCGCCACCCCGCGCGAAGCCAGCGAATTGTCGCAGTGGTACATCTCGCTCTGCATGGCCGTCGTCGCCGCGCAGGGCATGGCGGTGCAGATGTACAGCACGCTCACCACCGCCGCGGGCAGACCCGTGAAGCGCAGCAGCAGCACCGCCGCCGGGAAGATAATCAGCCGCAGCGCGCACGCCAGCAGCAGCTTCCAGTCCTGCAGGTGTGCGAAGCGAAGATCAATCAGCCGCGCCCCGATGACGAACATGGCAAGCGGCGTCGTCACATTGCCCATCATCGACAGCGCGTCGTTGATGAAACCCGGCAGCCGCCAGCCCGTCAGGAACAGCACAAGACCAACAAGCACCGCAATCAGCGACGGGTTTGTCAGCAGCTTCTTGGGCTGAATCGCGCTGATGCCGCCGAAGAAGAACGAGCCGAACGTCCAGCACATCAGGTTGAACGCGCCGACGAACACGACGGCGTAAATCAGCATATCCTCGCCCAGCGTCGCAATGACGACCGGGTAGCCCATGTAGGCGCTGTTGGACAGCATGGACAGGTTCGTCAGCACGCTGCGGCGCTCGTTCGGCTCGCTGCGGTAGAGGAAATAGGCAATCAGCCCGCTCAGAATCATGATGGCAAGGCTGATGAAGAACACGAGAATCAGGTCATGAATCAGCTCCGGGCTGGCGTCCTTCTGCAAGCCGTAGAGCGTCAGGGCGGGGAGGGCAAAGTAGAGAACAATTTTGTTGAGCGTGGAAATGCCGTTTTCATCAACGAGCTTCCCCTTCGCCGAGAAGAAGCCGCAGAAAATCAGCAGAAACAGGGTGATAACCTGCAAAAAGACAGCCATAAACTACATCCTTTCTGAAATGCGTATTGACAAGCGCAAGTCGATATTGTACACTATTTCAGAAGAATGTCAAGGGAATCATAGCATATTTCCTTGAAAAATGGAGGAAGAAAAAATGGCTGATTTCCGCACCTTTGACCCCTGCAATCTGCTTGCGCCCGTTCCGGCGGTGATGGTTAGCTGCCGTGCGCCTGAAGCGGATGCCAAGCCCAACATCGTTACTGTCGCGTGGGTCGGCACGGTCAACAGCGAACCGCCGATGATGTCCATTTCGGTACGCGGCAATCGCTTCAGCCATGACCTGATTGCGGGGAGCGGCGAGTTTGTGGTGAATCTGGTGGATGAAGCCCATTGCAAGGCGCTGGATTTCTGCGGCGTCCGGTCGGGGCGCGACGTGGACAAGTGGCAGGAGTGCCACCTTACGCCCATGCCCGCGCTGAACATGGATTATGCCCCCGCGATTGCCGAATGTCCGGCGTATCTGGCGTGCAAGGTAGTGCAGCAGCTGGAACTGGGCAGCCACACGATGTTCGTGGGCAAAATCGTCGGTGTGCAGGTGCGGGACGACCTGTTCGCGGCGGACGGATCGCTGCATCTGGAAAAGGCGGGGCTGGTGACGTACACGCATGGCACATACCAGAAGGCGGCGGATGTGCTGGGCTTCTTCGGTTACTCCGTCGCGCGCCCGGAGGTGCTCAAGCGGCGGATGGACGCGCTGACGAAGTAATACTAATTCTCATCTAAAGCATGTCATTCGCACAGCATCTTTTCCGCCCCGGCTTTGCTTCGTTCCGCTCGCGCGTACCTCCAGTACGCCTCGCTTCACTCAGCTTTGCCGGAACGAAAAAACTGCTATGCTCGATGTCATGTTTTAGAATCGAATTAGTATAAATCCAATTCAAAGGGGGCAGAAGCCCTCTTTTTTGATGCGCTTATTCCGCGCGCCGCCGCTTCGTTGGACGAGACGAGTGAATCCACCGCAGCCCAGAAATCATGACAAACTGCATTAGCGTATCCTCCAGCATATAAATAGGAAGAAACTCGCTCAATGGCGCGCGTCCCAGTCCTCCCGCAGCATTGCCCACAGCTCCACGTCGTGGAAATTGCCCTTGTTGAACACCTTGCCGCGCAGTGTCCCTTCGTGGCGCATACCGCATTTTTCCATCACGCGCCCGCTGGCAGGGTTGTCGCACTCGTGCATCGCCTCGACGCGGTGGATGCGCAGAACGGTGAAGCATTCGCGCAGCACCGCTGCCAGCGCTTCGGTCATCAGTCCGCCGTTCCAGCAGGAGCGGGCGAGCGAATAGCCGAGTTCCACCACGCTGTCCGCGTCGTTGTAACTCATGAAGCCAATCGTGCCGACGACGCGGTTCGTTTCGCGCAGCACGATGCCCCAACTGGACGGCGCGCCGCTGTGGTACTGGCTGATGATGTAGCGCAGGCAGCTGCGCGTATCCGCCATCGACTTGTGCGCATCCCAGAGAACATGCCGAGCGACTTCGGGGTCGCGGGAGTAAGCGAACATATCCGCCGCATCGCGCATCGTCAGCGGACGCAGGAGCAGCCGGTCGGTCGTCAGGCGCGGCAGGGACGCGAAGTAATCCGCTGCGGGAATCGGCTCATTCGGCGGATTGCGGTGGGAGAGCCATTGCCCCAGCTTTTCATACATGGCGGAAGAAACCTCCGATGATATGCGGCGAAAACGGCGCAAGCGGCACAGGGGGATTCCCTTGCTGACAGCCGACAACAAGCAGATACACACCCAGCGCCAGCATGAGCAGCATCAGCAGCAGAAAGAGAACATACAGGGGATGACGCTGCTTTTTTCCAGCCATAAAGCACCTCCGTCAGCGAAATTTTCCGAAAAAACGCGCAAAAATCCGTCCCCACGATTGCATTTTGATGAAATATTTGTTACAATAAGCGTGGATGGAACAGAACGCGCGTTTCGCACGTTTATTGTTTGCAGGGGGCGGACAGCAGCTGCTGTACCATCAGGAGCGCCAGCGCGGTCTTGCCGTCGCGGAACGTGCCGTCCATCACCTTCTGCACCGCGTCAGAAAGCGGCATCCGCAGTGTGCAGACGAACTCATCCTCATCCGGATGCGTCTTTCCAGCGTGCAGCCCCGTCGCCAAGTAGAGGTGGATGCGCTCGTTGCAGAAGCCGGGGGTCGTCTCCAGCACGGTCAGCTTGCGCCAGTGGTCGGCGGTCAGCCCGGTTTCCTCGCTCAGCTCACGCTGGGCGCAGACGAACGGGTCTTCATCCGCCCCGTCAAGTTTGCCCGCTGGAATTTCCAGCGTCAAGCGGCCAACGGCGATGCGATGCTGGCGGACGAGAATCACGTTCCCGTCATCATCCAGCGCGACAATGCCCGCCGCGCCCGGATGGCACGCCACCTCGCGCAGGGCAGTTTCGCCGTTGGGCAGGCGCACATGCCAATGCTCAACGCGGATAATCTTGCCGGGAAAAACGACTTTCCCATCCAAATACTCTTCCGTCAGCTGCTTGTCGTCCATCATGGTCAATGTCCTCCTCAATAATAGGATGATTTTCGCCATAGTGATTCGACAAGAGACGCAAAAAATCCTGCGAATCGCAAGGAAAAATGCGGCAGGGTGCGGAAGATTGACAAACCGCGCCGCTGCGGTATAATAGAATGGCATCAGGCCCGCAAAGGGCAGGAGCAAGGAGGAAACCCAACATGAGAAAATCCGGCGTCAAAGGTCTTGGCCGTCTGCTGTCTGTGCTGATGGTGGCGGCGCTGCTGATGACAACCGCGATGGTTCCGGCGCTGGCGCTGGATCGCTGGGAGGACGTCGTCGTGTCCGTCATTTGGACGGATTCGCAGGGACAGCAGCAGACAACGCAGGCGTTCCCCGTGCCTGACAGCGCGGAACATGCGTATTGGGCGACGCTGGATGCGTCCGCTCTTTTCAGCACGGTTCAGGTGCAGGTTGTATCGTCTGACCCGGCGTATACCTTCTACTTGAAAGATTATGCGTCGGAAATCATGTGGACGCAGGATGCGACCGCCCTTGACCCGATGTATTCGTATGAAGTGGATTATTACTGCAACAGCGTCTATGAAGGGATGTTCCCGCTGTACCTCTCGTCGCAGGGGATGCCTGAAACGCCCGCGCAGGAGAGCGTCAACGTGCCGGTGTACTATGTGACGGAGGATGGCCAGCAGCTGGATTTCCAGTACGCAAGCTGCCTGACGAACGCGACTACCCAAGTGTACGCCAATTCCAGCGTTGTGCCGTGGGATTATCTGCTTGTCAAACCTGCGTCCGGCGTGGTGGATGTGTTTGTGGACAGCATGGGCAACGCGTCGCCGAGCGAGGTGCGCTTTGTCTACGCCGTGCCGGAGCAGCCGACCGAAGCGCCGACGGAAGTACCAACCGAAGCCCCGACCGAGCCGCCCGTCATTCAGGCGGAAGTGACCGTGCTGTATCAGCTGGATGACAACGGCACGATTCTGGACACGCAGTATGTGACGCTGAATCAGGGCGACAACTATGTCACCGCCAATAGCGCGATGACTGCTGGGTATCAGCTTGTCGGCGAGGACACGGTGCATGTGTGGGTGGACAACGGCGGCACGGCGAGTGTGAATCCCGTTGTGTTCCACTATGCCACGCCGCAGCCGGTAACATCCAACATCGACGTGTTCTACTATCACGAGAACGGCACGCTGCTGGACCAGCAGTCGCAGACGCTGACCGAGGGCGTGAACTACATCTATGCCGCCAGCGACCGCGTGGGCGGGTACGACCTCATCAGCGAAAATCCGCAGACGGTCACGCTGCGTCCTGACGGCACGACCGACTTGGCGAGTGTGTCCTTCTTCTATGCCGACCCGCAGCCGACCGAAGTGAACGTGCCTGTGCACTACCTCAATTCCGAAGGTGAGCCTGTTGCGATGGACGATACGCTGACGCTGGGCGAGGGGACACACCTTGTGACGGCGAATCCGCAGGGCATGGCGGACGGCTATGTGCCGATGCCCGGCACGGAAAGCACGGTGGAAGTGAACGTTTCCGGCGGTATCGCGACGCCGAGCGAGGTGTATTTCTACTATCATATTCCCACGACGGCAGCGCCCGCGACCGAAGCCCCGACGGACACGCCCGCCCCGCAGACGATGCCGGTGGCGATTCACTACTTCGACATGAGCGGCGTGGAAATTGCCGACCCGGTGGTGAAGGAACTGCTGCCGGGGACGTATCCGATGATTCCGGAGCGCGAAATCCCCGGTTACGAGCTGGACAGTACCCTGACGCAGTTTGACCTGACGGTGGATGCGAACGGCACGCTGTACATGGACGGCGAAGAAATTCCGGCGGATGCGGTCGGATTCTACTACCACCCGGTGCAGACCCCGACGGATGTTCCCGCGACGGAAGCGCCGACGGACACGCCTGCACCCGCGACGGACGTGCCTGCGACCGACGTTCCGGCGACCGAAGCGCCGACCGATACCCCCGCGCCCGCGCAGCAGTTCGTGACCGTCACCATCCGCTACTACAACACGCTTGGCGAGGAGATTGCTGACGCAAGCGTGGCGGAGCTGGTGCCGGGAACGTACCACGTCACGCCCGCGTATGACAGCATTCCCGGCTACGAGCTGGAAAGCAGCTGGACGTCGTTCGACCTGACGATTTATGCGGACGGCACCATTGCCATCAACGGTGACGAAGCGACGGCGGAAGACCTTGCGTTCTATTACCGCCCGGTTCAAAGCGCTGCGACGGATGTTCCCGTGACCGAAGCGCCCACGAATACGCCGATTCCGACCGAAACGCCGACCACTGCGCCCACTGAAGCGCCGATTCCCGTCGGGCAGCCGGTCAACCGCTACGCGACCATCAACGGCAATCGAGTGGCGTTCCGCAGTGAGCCCTCGACCAGCAAGAGCAACACGGTCATCAAGCGCTTGGCGAATGGCTCGAACGTCTACGTCGTCAACGAAATGCTGAATGACAAGGGCGAACGGTGGAGCGTCGTCATGGTGGATGGACAGAGCGGCTACATCATGAGCGAATACCTGAACATCATGACGCAGTCGGAAAGCGACGCGTATGCCGCATCCACCGGCGCAACGCCTGTGCCGACGGCAACGCCGATTCCGACCAACACGCCGGTTCCGACCGAGACCCCGACGGCAATTCCGACCGAAATTCCAACGGAAGTGCCGACGGCAACCCCGACCGCCGCGCCGCAGAACGCGACCATCATCATCCGGTATCTGGACAGCTACGGCAGCCCGGTGGCGAACGCGCAGTCGATGACGCTCGCCCCCGGCACATACACCCTGCGCCCGATGCCGACGAATTTGCGGGATGGCTATGAGCTGATTCCCGGCAGCGAGCAAATCACCCTGACTGTTTTCCAAGACGGCACGCTGAGCATGGATGCGGCGGATATTGCCTTCTGGTATCGTCAGGTGGCAACTGCCGTACCGACGCAGACCCCGACCGAGGCTCCGACCCCGACGCCGACCGCTGTGCCGTACGAGGGCTATGCCGTCACCACGCGCAAAACCGAAATGCGCACCGGTATCGGCACGGGCAACTACGTTATGGCGACGCTGCAGGCGAATGTGCTGGTGTATGTGAATAGCCAGCTGAACACGGCAGGCGAAACGTGGGACATTGTGACCACGCTGGAAGGGACGTCCGGTTATGTGCCGGACGCGAACCTCCGCTACGTCACCGACGCGCAGGCGCAGGTGTACATTCAGCAGTGGAACCAGTCCCGCAGCACGCCCACGCCCAGCCCCACGCCGTACCTGACGCCTGTTCCCGCACAGGAGATGGGCTACGCCTACGCCGTGGGCAACAACGTGCCGCTGCGGCAGATGGCGGGCGACTTCAGCGCGATTGAGGCGTACCTGATGCAGGGCGAAGTTGTCTACGTCTCCGGGCAGGATTATCTGGGCAGTATGCCGTGGCACCGCGTGCAGTATAATGGGCAGTGGGGCTATGTGCGCTATGACATGCTCCGCTTCATGACGCAGGCGGAAATCGAGGCGTACCTGAACAACCTGAACGCCACGCCCGCACCCACGCTTGTCACCACGCCCCAGCCCTACGACCCGACGAACTACTCCAGCTACGGCTATGTGACTACGACGACCTCGGTCAACTTCCGTCAGCAGCCCAGCATGAACGCGAGCCGTATCAGAAAGCTGTACAACTACGCGTTCTGCTTTGTCCTCGGCACAACGACCGGAACGGACGGCGAAACGTGGTATCACATCCGCTACAATGACCAAGAGGGTTACGTCAACGGAAAATACTTCCATTGGATGACAGTGGAGGAGCTGGAAGAGTTCCTGCAAAGCACCGAGTACATTCAGGGCATCCAGAACAACACGACGGGGAATGCTACTGCAAAACCGACCAGCGGTCTGATTCCGGAAGAAGACAAGACCATCAACGACTGGAAGGGCAGCGGCGCAACGGTCAGCTATGTGCCGTGGCAAGGCTTTTCAACGCCCGGTCCGCTGACTTCGCCCACAACTGCCCCTGCGCAGGAAACCGCCACGCCGACGCCTTCCGCTTCGCCCACACCGACGTTCGAACCGCTGCCCACTGCAGCCACGACGTACCCTGTGGTGAACGAGAGCGGCAACAGCGGGCTGGTTATCTTCATCGTGATTGCGGTCGTGCTGCTGCTGGGCGGCGGCGGATTCGCCTTCATGCAATACCAGAAGAAACAGCGTGAGGTTGCCATGAAGGCGGCACAGCGCCGCGCACAGGCAGCGCGCAATGCGGATCGTCCGGTTGCGCGTCAGGCGGGTCAGCCGCAGCAGATGCGCACAGGCGCGTACGCAACCCCGCAGCAGCGTCCGCAGACGAGCAATGGCGTTTCGCCCGTGCAGGTGCGCCCGGCGACGCCCGTTCCGCAGACGCAGGACATGCAAAACCGACCGCAAGTCGGTTATCGCACGCCGATTCAGCCCCTGACGAAGCCGCAGGAGACCCCGTCCACTGCCGCGCCGAAGAGCACGACGACGATGGAGAATCCGTATGCGCGCCCGGTGGCGAAATCGGCAGAGGAAGCGCCGCGCCATCGTCGCCGTACAGATCAGTATCGCCAGGATGACGACAGCGCAAACCCGAATGGGTAACAGAATATTTGGCAGGAGCAGCACGATTTGCGGGTTGCTCCTGCTTTTTTTTGTGAATCAACAATATTTTGCTGTTTTCTGTTTACCAAGTTTGGAATGTTACATTGAAAAAGACGAACGAATGGCGTGGAAACAAAGAAAAACCGGTCGAAGATTTGCGTACACTGAACGAAAATTACGAAAAATTGAGGAAAGCAACAGACAAAAGAATATTCCTATTACGATAGTTTTAACATGCAAATAACAATACTCAGGAAACTAACAAGCCGTTAACAGGTGGAAATGACAAAATTGCCGCACGAAAGTATGGCAAAACACACAAAAATGCACCAGATGAGCATAATAAATGTTATTTTTCCGACTTGACAGTTGCAGATTTGATGGTATAATAAACCATGTAAGAACTCGAACGGTGATTTGCCGGAAATCTGGCGAATTACATATCGAGAAACAATAAATGAGTTACATGCGAAGGAGACGTGAACTGTGACAGAGAAGGAACTGCGGAAGCTGGGACGCGCAGAGCTGCTGGAACTGCTGCTGGAACAGGCACGGGAATTTGAAGCACTGGAGCAGCGGCTGAATGCGGCAGAAGCGGCGCTGCAAAGTCAGCAGCTGCAGCTGGAAACGTGCGGCTCGATTGCGGAGGCATCGCTGAAGTTAAACGGCGTGTTTGAGGCGGCGCAGAAGGCCGCGGAACAGTATCAGCAGAACGTCGAGCGGCTTTGCCAGGAGAAAATCAGCGCGGCAGAAAGCCAAGCGCAGGAAATCCTCGCGCGCGCAAAGAAAGCCGCCAATCAGCAGTAAAGAAACATGACAGAAGGGAGGGCGCGCAGGTGTCAGAAGACAAGAATCAGCAGAAAACGGGCAAACAATTGCTCAACGACACGCAGGAAGCGGCGGAACGCGCCCACCTGCTGCGGGAAATGAACCCCACATCCGCACAATTGGAAACGGAACTGAAGCATGAGAAACGCAAGCACAGCTACAACCGCGCCCTGCGCAGCACGCTCTATACGCTGCTGGTGGTGGCGGCAGTCGCGGTGCTGATTGCAACCATGGTCATGCCCATCCTGCAAATCACCGGCACGTCAATGACGCCAGTGGTCGGGCAGGGCGAAATCACAATGGTCGTGCGCGGGTCAAATCCGCAGCGCGGCGATATTATCGCTTTTTACTACAACAATAAGGTGCTGATTAAGCGCGTTATCGGCCTGCCGGGCGAGTGGGTCAACATCGACGGAAGCGGCAACGTCTACATCAATGGCGAACTGCTTGATGAGCCGTACATCACCGACCGCGCGCTGGGCGACTGCTCCATCACGCTGCCGTACCAAGTGCCGGACGGGCGGTATTTTGTTCTGGGTGATCACCGCTCCACCTCGCGCGACAGCAGAAGCACACTGGTTGGCCCAGTGTCCGAAGAGCAGATTATGGGGCGCGTAACGCTCCGCATTTGGCCGCTGAACCGCATTGGATTCCTGCAATAACGTAAGTACAATACAGCAAGAAGAGGAACACAGGTTCCAGAATCGGAGGATGCTGACATGAACCGCAAACTCATGGAATTAGCAGAAAAATACGTTGCGCAGCGGAAGCGCCGGATACGTCTGCTCAAGACGGTCACGGCGCTGGCACTCGTTGTCGCCATCTGCACGTCTTATGTGCTGATGATGCCGGGTCTGACGATGGCGGCGGAAACGTACTGCGGGCTGGAGGAGCATACCCACACGGCGGACTGCTATGTGGACGAGCTGACCTGCCTGATTTCCGAGCGCGAGGCGGAGACAGTCTTTACCGATATTATGCGCTGCAGCTTTGAGCCGCACCGCCATTCCTCCGATTGCTACAATGCGCAGGGCGAACTCAGCTGCGGCTACTGGGATGGCTACATCCACGAGCATGACGAGAAGTGCTACGACAGCAACGGCGTTCTTATCTGCACGCTGGAGGAGCATCCGATGCACAAGCACACGGATGCCTGCTACAACTGGGAGAAGCAGCTGACCTGCACGCTGACGGAAAGAGAGAGGCACATCCACACGGATGCGTGCTATCGGGCGAAAGAACCGACTTGCGGTCTGTTTGAGAGCGAAGGGCACCAGCACACGGCGGATTGCGTGACGGAAACGCGCACGCTGATTTGCACCGAGGACGTTGCGACGAACTCCGACATGCCGCATGTCCATGATGACAGCTGCTATGAAGTGACCCGGACGTACATCTGCGGCCTGACGGAAGGCGAGGGCGCGCATCACCATACGGATGCCTGCTATCCGACGACGGAAGAACCGACTTGCGGTCTGTTTGAGGGCGAAGGCGCACACACGCATGATGATTCCTGCTACGAGATGGTGCGCGGCGACCTGAAATGCAAGCTCTATCCCGACCCGGCGAAAGTGCACACGCATTCCGCGTCCTGCGTCGATGCGAAAACCGGCTACTACACTTGCGGCTACATTCAGGTGCTGCGGCATCAGCATACAAATGAATGCGTTGTGACGGTGACGGCGGAGGATTCCGGCCATCATCACACGGCGGACTGCTACGAACGCCACTATATCTGCGGTAAAGAAGAGCACACGCACACGGCGGATTGCTACTATGACCCGACCCCGAACCCCGATGCGACGGCAGCCCCCGAAGCGACAGCTGAGCCGACGGCAGCCCCCGAAGCAACGTCAACGCCCACGGAAGCGCCCACAGCAACGCCTGCGCCTACGGAAGAACCGACGCTTGCGCCGTCTGTGACGCCCGCGCCGACGGAAAACGCCGCCGAAACTGTTGCCCCGATGGACGAGCCGTCCCCGACACCTGCGCTTACGGTGATTCCGTCGATGGACGCTGATGCCGCGAAGCCGGACGACATGATGATGCCGTCGTTTGGACTTGACCCGGACTTCCAGATGATGGCGAACGAACCGCCTGCCGTCAGCGAGAGCGGCATGCAGATTACCAATATTACGGTATCGAACATCATACTTCCGGAAAATGCCAATGCGTACAACTATAGCTTCGCAGCGGACTTCAAGATTTCGGATGAAGCTATTCTGCGCCATGGCGAAGGCAACAAGATTATTATTCCGGCAGAGAATACGCATATCAAAACGGACAGCACTTCTGTCTGGTCGGGCACGGACGCCAAATTCAGCAATGAAAAGCCGGCGTTTAAGTTCCAGTATAATCCCACAACGAAACAAGTTGAAATGTGGTTCACCGACGAGTATATGGACTTTGTCCGGAACAACCCCAGCCATGACGACCGCACCGGCACCATGAAGATGAGCGCCGAAATCCGCAAGGAAGATGTTGAGAATCTGGGCAACGACGACCTGACCATTAAGTTCGGTGGCGCATCGACTACCGTGAAGTGGGAGGACATCGACAGGGGCAACAACTCCCTCCTCGGCGATTTGAGAACTTGGAAAAGCGGGGCTAATGTCAACTGGGAAAAAGGAACGATTGAGTATACCGTCAAAATCGAATCCACAAAGGGCACGAACGGCAAGAACGCGACTGCTCAAGACGTCATGACGGCTGTGAATAAGCAAATGGCCCTGACAAACATGACCGTCACGGAGGTTAAAGTACACTCTAACTGGAGTCAGGTGCCGGCTGTTGACTCTGCTTCGACAGAAATCAAGACGGACGGTACATGCGCCTGCGGTACGACGGGAACGCACATTCACTACGTTTATGCGAACACGACGGACGAAAGCGGCAAGGTCTATACCATGACGACGGACTATGTGCTGCCGCCGCTTTCGGCAAATGAAACATATGAAATTAAGTATGAATACACGTTCGACAAGGACGGAATGACCGGTGAATACGATCAGCTGACAAATACTTTCACTGCTCAGAGTGGCGGAAAGTGGGATCATTCCCAGGATTCCTCTAACAGCAACCCTACTGACGTTCAGATTAAAAAGCTGCAAAAGAGCAGCTGGTACAACAGCAATGAGGGCTGCATTCAGTGGACGCTCACCGTCAACGAAAACCGTTTCAACATCAAGGACAAGACGCTGACGGACACGATGTTCGACCAGCTTGTGGACGAAAACGGCAGTCTGCTGTTTTCGAAGACGGACGGCAAGGGCTATGTGTCGCAAATCACGGCGAATAACGCGCCTATCACCGCTGAAAACTACACGGATTACTTTACCGTGGAAACCGGCGTGGACGGCAAACCGCAGCTGAAATTCAAGGACACCACCGCTAAGATCGTAATCCAATACAAAACGCCGGTGGAAGCAACCGCGCAGGATCAACAGATTACAAACACGGCGGAATTCGACGGCGAACAAAAGACAAGCACCGCACATGTAGGGCAGGACAAGCGTTACAATGTGGTGAAGTCGGTTGACGCGAGTATGCCGGCGGATCCGACGAAGAATGGCGAATACACCGATGGTCTGTATCCGGTAGCATGGAACGCGACGTACACCTTCCCGGCGACGAAGGATGTTCAGTATAAGCTGAACTTCGGCGATACGCTTGACAAGAAGGTGGAATGGAAAAACGGAATAGAAATCATGCAGCACTACATGACGGCGGCTCAGGCGCAGACATTGCTCAACGCCATCAAAGACCTCGATGTTGTGAAAAAGCATGATACGCAGAATGTGCCGTACACCATTACGCTGCTGACCTGCGACAGTCAGGGCAAAAATGAAGGCACGATGGTGGTGTCTGCGGAAACGACGCTGACGGAAGGCTACTACTATGGTTTCCGGTTTGAAACGACGGGCGAAGGCGTTGTGCTGAACGACGCCAATACGGATGTGAACGCGACGACAAGCGTTACGCTCCCGTATCAGACGACCATCTATTTGGAAGAGTCCCGCACGAGCGGGGTTGACTTCAAGAACACGGCTGTTAACGCGGGCAAAAACGGAGACGCGTGGTACAAGGCCGCCCCGAACGACCTGGTGGAGAAGAAATTCGGCAACCATGGCGTTGGCGATTTGAACGGACAGATCATCCATGAGAACGAGCTGTACTGGACCATCTTCCTGCGCAATGACGGCGTGGCGCACGACGAAATCACCCTGACCGAAACGCTCCCGCCGCACATTGTGGTGGATTACATCGAATACGGCGGCTCGAGGCTGATTCTTAGCGAAACGGACAGCACGAAGATGACCGTTGTCAATAAGAAGCTGGACAATGCCGGTACGATTCCGGATGGCTATGAGGTCAGCAACGAGTGGGGCGAGCAGCGCATTTCCATCAAGGCTGATTTGACGACGGTGGGCGAAGGCGCACAGCAGCAGCAGAGAATCAACATCTCCATGAAGCCGAATGAGAATACCGGCGGTCCGGAAACGGTCCTCAACGGCAAGGCGGATATGACCGTCAAGGTTCACTGCAAGATTGCCGACGACTTCCTGGCAACCGCGGTGAACGGCAAGCTGGCGCTGGGCGTGCTGAACAACCAGCTGGACGTGAGATACGACGCGGCGCTCTATCACAAGGAGCAGAAGACCGAGCTGACCTACGAGGAAGAGACGGTCAAGCCGAGCAACGTCGAAAAGGGCTTCCGTGTCAAGGGCGGCGACCAGCAGGCGCGAATCACTTACACCATCGACATCAACCAGTCCGGCGCGGAGCTGAATCCGGCATCCAGCACGCTCACGCTGACGGATAAACTGACTTATGACGTTCTTGGATGGGCTGGCGAGTATCCTTATCTGCGCAATGTGACGTTGGATGAAGGTTCCTTCAGGCTCTATGAGGCGTTGAAGGATGAAAACGGCAATCCGATTCTGGTCGTTGATGAAAGTGGCAAGGGGCATCTGCTGCGCGGCGCAGAGATAGAGAAGTATCTCTGGAAGATGGAGTTCACGGAAACGGAAAACATCTACTGGCACCCTTCCTACAGTTACGGTGAGAAGGTACAAGGAACGGTTCCCGCTCAACGTTACCTGGACATAACTGTCACCGTTCCGGACAGCAAGGCGCTGATTCTGGAATACACGGCGCAGGAAAACATTCTCCTGCCGCCCGAGGTGACGAACGAGTACAACTTCAACGACGTGAGCAGCAAGGGCATCAGTCCGGCATTGAGCAACACAGCAAGCCTTGGCGGCAACGGCACCTCGAGCACCCACCTGAACGACAGCAACAACGACTACTTCAGTCAGGGCGGCGGCTACATCCACAACAATCTGGTCATCCGCAAGGTGGACAGCGCGAATACCTCGCTGCTGCTGCCGGGAACGGAGTTCACGCTCTACGCATGGAACACGGCAACCAAAAAGTTCGAGGCGGTTGGCGGCGAAAATGGTAAGGTCTACACGGATAAGAACGGTACGATTACGTACAGTTACAGTTCGCAAAACCTGAATCAGCGTCCGCTCGATCCGAACGTTGCGTACATGCTGGCGGAAACGAAGGCAATCGAGCCGTACCACCTTGTGTTGGAGGATCGCCCGCTGGTCGTCTTCCACATCGTTCCGCGAGCGGACGATACCGCAGAGCATCCGGCTCGCTACCCGGACGGCTTCAATAGCAGCAATTTCGGTAAGATTTCGAAGGATGCGTTGCAGAAGCTCATGACTGATTCCGACATCAAGGGCGTGGTGGATGGCGCGTACACCGTCAACGGCTCTGCGAACATCAACATTCAGGTGAAGAACAGCAAGGACCGCCACGACATGGAGGTGCAGAAGAACTGGGTTGGCGATGACGGCCATCAGGATGCGCGCCCTGCCAGCGTCCTCGTGATGCTTCGCCGCTATGCGCTGACGCAGGAACAGTACGATACGGTGCTGGCTCAAGAGTCGGCATCGGATACGGGTATGTTCAGCCCGGAGCAGTGGTCGCTCATCCGTCAGCACCCGGACGACGCTTACGGCGGTCGCGAGGCTATGCTGACGGCAGCGAACGGCTGGCACACCCAGTGGTCGCAGCTGGAATCCACCGGCGCGGACGCGAACGGCAACAAGCTCTACTACATTTACTACATCGTCGAGGGCAAAGTGCCGAGCTACACCACATCCGGCATCACCTACACCATCGACCCGAACGCCAGCAAAACCACCGGCACGGTCACGGCAACGCTGACCAACATCTACCGCCCGGAGGACAAGTACGGCGAAATCAGCATCGACTTGTCCAAGGAATGGTACGCGCCGGATGGCACGAAGCACACGATTACCGAGGAATTTGGCGGCGTGCAGGTCGCGCTCTACAAGACGCGCTGGGATTACGTCAACGGCGCGTGGACGAAGGGCAGCACGGAACGCCGCGAAACGGTCACGCTGGCAGAAGCGAACAAATGGAGCGCCAAGTTCGAGGGGCTGGAAACCTACACGGTCGCCATGGAAAACGGCGTTGTCCAAAACGCCCACGCCTACACCTACAGCCTCCGGGAACTGAACGTGCCGAGCGGCTTCTACTGCCAGCTGGCATACAGCGGTCTCCCGCAGCACCCGAGCGAGTACTTCACGGACGGGAGTCCCGCCAATCCGAAGACGAACGCGGAGAACGCACGCGGCACGGCGACGCTGCGGAACTACGAGATCGCGAAGCTGACCATCGAAGCCGAGAAGCGCTGGGGCGAAGGCGCGAAGCCTGAAAACATGCAGGATACGCTGACCTTCCGCCTGACCCGCGAAAAGCAGGAGAACGGCGCGTGGGTCGCGGATGACAGCTTCCAAGCGGTCACGAGGGTCATGAGCATCAGCAGCCTGAACACAAGCAAGGTCGTGTTCGGCACTTTCCCGAAGTACGCTGTGACGGGCTTCGACGAGCAGAATCAGCCCATCAGGCAAAGCTACCGCTACAAGGTGGAGGAGGTCAAGTACCAAAACGAAGCCACCCTCCCGTTCAGCGTCAGCTATAGCCCGGCGGACGGTTTCGTGACGACGGAGGGCGATGCGAACACCAGCACCACCGTCACCGTGACGAACAACAAGCTGACGAGCGAGAAGGAAGGTCTGTACCGCTTCAACGTGGCGAAGCAGTGGCTGGATGCTTCCGGCAATCCTGCGGACAAGCCCACGCCGGAAGGCACGAAGGCGAAGATTACCGTGACGCGCACCCGCCATGTCTATGCCCCGGATACGGGCTGGACAGCGGAAACGCCCACCACAAAGACGATCGAGCTGGACACTACAGCAACGTATACGGCGCTTTGGGCAGACTGGAACGAAACGCAGTCGGTTTATGCGCAATACAACGCCGACGGCACGGTGAAATCCGCGTGGGCGTACACCTACGAGGTGTCGGAAGCGACGATTGACGGCTACTTCGGCACGCAGCATCTGCCTGCGGACTTCCCGCAGCAGCCGGAGGACTACTTCACAGACGCGGCACTGACCGATATCAAGGAAATTTACCGCCAGCCGCTGACGGACACGCTGCCGGAAGTGACCGAAAAGAACTACTACGTCGAGCGGTTCAACGTCAAGGTGGACAAGACTTGGGCGCGCTTCCGCGACAGGGATGAGCTGACGTTCTGCTTGATTCAGGCGAAGAAGCAGCTCACCTTTGACAGAAATGGCAATCCCATCAAGACGGATGATCAGCAGTACACCTACGTCACGAAAAACTGGACGGAGGGCGGCGAAGAACCGGTCTGGGAGTTCAACAACCTGCCGAAGTACTACTTTACGGTGAATGAGAACGGCGAAGCGCAGAAGAAGCCGTACTACTATTACATCGTAGAGGGGTACGAAACGATTAATGGTGCGCTAAACCCGTATCTGTATCAGGTGAGCTACACAGGCGACGCTACGCTTGTCAAGAAAACAACCGGTGCGGTGAACCAGCCTGCGGACGGCGGAACGGCGAACATCCACGCGAAGAACCTGCCGGGGTATGAAGTGGGAAATCTCAACCTCAATTTGACGAAAGAATGGGTCAATGTCAACGAGAAGCCGGAAAAGGTTACGCTCAACTTGACTGAGACAACGCATTCATGGACAAAAGAGGCAGGGTGGATAACTTACGACCCCAATTCGGATACCGTTGAAATAATGCCGGATGCGAATGGAAACTGGACGACAACGCAACCGCTGGAAGCGTACTCTGTTCAGTATAATCCGGACGGCTCTATTCACACGGCGTATGTTTACACCTATGAGCTGACGGAAGCCCCTGTGAACGGTACGATGCCTGTTTACAGCTTCTCGGAGAACTGGCCGAAAGAAGTGGGCGACGTCCTTGAACTCAATTCGGCTGGCGAGCCAATCAAGGCAAAGGATGCGTTCAAAGCCTCTTCGTCACAAATGGAAGGAAGCTTCTTAGTCACCATCGCGGACGCAAGCGCGACCATCACCAACGTGCAGACCGGCAAAATCAACATCGAGAAGAAGTGGGCTGCTGAACCCGCGTACGACGGCGCGCAGAACCCGCTGGGCATCCAGAACGTGTCGATTTCGCTCTTCCGCGAAGTCTGGGGCGAAAACTGGAAGGATTCGGACGGCGTGGTGCACTACGACTGGTCCGGTGACCCCTTCCAGCAGAATTACGTCCTGTCGGCGGAAAACGGCTGGAAGCTGACCATTGACAACCTGCCGTTGTACGACACGCCCATCAATCCCGACGGCAGCCTGCGCAAGTACCGCTATTACATCTTCGAAAACACGAGCGTCGGCAACGGCACGCTGGACCGCTACACGCCGGTGATGACGGCGGATGAAAGCGAACTCGTCGGCTCGATTCTCTACATCACCTTCAAGGATACGACGGAAAACAACGTGACCATCACCAACGTGCCCAAGAGCATCAGCATTGTCAAGCAATGGGCGGACGCGGACACGTTCGGCGAAGAGGGCATGATGCAGGACATCTACCTTGAAGTCATGATGAAGTATCAGGAAGTCTACTCCACGCAGTGGAAAACGGAAAACCTGCTGGAAAAGAGCTACTTCAGCCTGAAGAACGTTATCTGCACGCCGAGTTCGCTCACGGCGGAGCTGGTGCAGATTAACGGCGCGCCCTACCTGCATGTGTCGGGGCTGGCGAAGGCGGATGAACCGTGGCGCGTGACCATCCGGAATCTGCCGGGCTACAACAGTGCGTCCTTCATCATCCGCGAAGTGGAGCTGGCGGGCTACCTGAACAACCTGCCGGACGGCAAGCTGGAGCTGGGCTTCAACGAAATCGGCACAATTACCAACACGCCGACGAAGCTGAAAATCACCAAACAGTTCAAGCAGGCGTATTTCCCCGTAGGCAGCGAAAGCGAACTGCCGCTGAATGTCAGCAATACCGTCGTGTACCTGCAAATCTGGCGCGAAAAGCGTGACGGCGCTGGTCTTCCCCAACACGAACGCTACACGCCCTTGCTGGGCGCGCTGGAAGCGAACATGGACGCGACGATCTTGCCGGACGGCACCGTGAAGCTGACGGTCGGCACGAATACGCCGACCGACGCCGCAACGCTGACGCTGACCCGCCTGCCGCGCTACTGGTTCGACAAGGATACGGGCGCAAGCGGCGAATGGTACTACTACGTCAAGGAAGTGGACGCGGAAGGCAACGAAGTCCATTCGGCGTCTTCCCCGACGAACGGCGAACGGCCGGAAATCAACCTGAACGTCAAGACACTCACCGTCACCAACACCCTGACCGACGTCAGCGCCCGCAAGGTCTGGACGTCGCTGGACAATCAGTTCACACTGAATCCCGCGAACCTCCCGGACATCACGCTGACGCTCAAGCAGACCACCGCGGAAACGGCGGCGGACGGCGACAAGATCATCGCGACCGTTACCCTTGGCTGGGACGCGGAAGCGGGGAAGGTCGTCACGAAGAATCTGGATGGCTGGCAGTTTGGCGAAGTGGTTGAATACACCGCGCCGGAAGGCAGCAAGAACATCTGGTGGGGCTACAAGTGGTACAATCTCCCGGCGTATGACGCGGGTGGCAACATCTACCGCTACTACGCCAAAGAGCAGACCCCGGTGGGCAGCGGCTGGCAGCTGGTGACGGACGACACGAACGCCACGAACACCGCGCCGATTCCCGCGAACAGCGAAAACCGCGTCTTCCAGATTACGAACACACCCATTACCTACACGCTGCCCGAGACGGGCGGCATCGGCACACTGCCGTACACGGCGGGCGGTCTGCTGCTGATGGCAGCGGCGGCATTGCTGCTGGGGCAGGAAATCAAACGCCGGAGGGAAGGCTGCTGAGCAGTCGGCAGCCCCCTTCCGGGGCAGCTCAATCCGTATACGCGGGCGAAAGCCCTTGTATAAACATGGGGAAAAAAACGACGGGAGGAGGAATGAAAAAAGCATAGCAGCTATACGTCAGGAGACCTCCCGACGTAGGCAACCCCGGTAATCCCCGCAAAACGTTTCCCAATGAGTGAAAAACGACAACGAAAAGGAGAAAAACCATGAAAAAGTTTTGGGCAATTCTGCTGGCCATGATGCTCGTGCTGAGCATGGTCACTGTCGCGGGCGCAACGGAAGTGGAAAATCCGTCTACTGACGCGGAAGGCTTTACGATTACGGTAAACCCGAAGGACGATGTGGATCACGAATACCAAGTGTACCAGATTTTCACTGCTGATGTTGAAACAAATGCAGGAGTAAAGGTGCTGACGAGCGTCAAGTGGGGCACAAATGCCAAGAACGATACTGATGCGGTCAGGACTGGCGACCCTGTTCCGGACGCTGTTCTGGATGCTCTGAAAGCTGTTTCGGGCACGAATCAGGAAAAGCTGGCTGAAATCACGAAGTACTGGAATGCTGACTCCACTCCGGTTGATACGTTCGCTTCCACCAAAGCAGCCCCCGGCACGAGCAAGAAGCTGACCCCCGGCTATTACCTTGTGCGGGACAATCAGGCAAAGCTGGAAGGCAAGGACGGCGCTGCCACGCTGCTGATTGTAAAGGTGCTGGATAAGGACATCGTTGCGACTGCAAAGTCTGAAAAGCCCTCTGTGGACAAGCAGGTGCAGGACGAAGTTGGCGATGCCGAAAAGAACGGCGGAGAAGTGAATCCGGAAGGCTGGGGCGAGAGTGCCGACCATGCGCTGTTTGAGAACTTCAAGTTCCGTCTGGTCGCAACCATTCCGGTCAATGCGGATTATAATGACTATCCGACGTACAAGCTGGTCTTCAACGACACCATGTCCAAGGGCATTACCTTCGTTCAGATTGATTCTGTGAAGGTGAACGGCATCGCACTGAAAGATACCGATTATGTTTGCACTGCAACGGCTGGTCAGAAGGGCGCAGGCAAGGTTGGTGAAAATCAGGATAAGCCGTCTTGGACGCTCACAATCGAAGACCTGAAAAAGGTGATGAAAGAAAACACCAGCATCCTTGTTACGGACAAGATTACGGTTGAGGTCGTTTACACGGCGTATCTGAACGAAGAAGCGCAGGTCTTCAACGCGAGCGCAACCAGCACGGACAACAAGAACAGCGTCGATTTGGAATACTCCAACAACCCCAATGCTGATGGCATGGGTAAAACGCCGGAAGACCATGTGTGGCTCTTCACCTATGTTGTGAACAACACGAAGTATGCGAACACGGCTGAAGCAGGCAAAGAACTGGCTGGCGCTGGCTTCACGCTTTATGACCAAAATGATCGTGTTGTTCCGCTGTGGAAGGATGCTGCTGGCAATTACGTTGTCGCAGGCACCACGAAGCCGAATGATACCTATACGGATGTCGCAAACAATGAAATGATTACGGAAGACAATGGTACGTTCAACATCATCGGTCTGGATCACGGCACGTACACGCTGAAGGAAACCACGGTTCCTGCTACCTATAATCCGCTGGATCCTGTCACCATCACGATTTCGGCAGACCACAAGGAAGCTGCTGGCGGTGCAAGTGCAGCTATGGAACTCACGGCGGCTTCTACGATGAACAACAAGCTCGTCAACAAGTCCGGTGCGACCCTGCCTGAGACCGGCGGCATCGGCACGACCATCTTCTACGTGCTGGGCGGCATGATGTTCGTGGGCGCGGCGCTCATCCTCATCGTTCGCCGCAAGGCCGAAGCGGACGAAATCTAATTTCTCTCCCGCAATTCGTTGAACATCCCCATGTTCTGATGAAACCCCTGCCGGGCGGTGCGCGCAATGCCGCCGCCCGGCATTCCCAAATGGGAAAATGAAGCATGTTTGCAGAAAGGAGGCGGCTCATGAAGCGCAATATGACAACCATTTTGCTGTTTGTGGTGCTGTTTGTGGGTCTGGCGCTCCTTCTGTACCCGTCCGTGTCGGATTTCTACAATTCCTTCCACCAGTCGCGTGCCGTAGCCACCTACAACACGGCGGTGGAGCAGGAGTCCAAGAAGGATTACGAGGCGGATTGGGCGGCGGCAAACGCTTATAACGAAAAACTCCGCGCACAGTCCACCGTTGATCGCTTGATCATGACCGACGAGGAGCGCGAGGAGTACGACGCGGTGATGAATGTCGGCGGTTCGGGCATCATCGGGGTGATTGAGATCCCGCAGATTGCCGTGACGCTGCCGCTGTATCACTCGACGAACGCCAACGTGCTTCAGGTCGCCGTCGGTCACATCGAGGGCACAAGCCTGCCGACTGGCGAACCGGGGACGCATTCCGCCTTCTCGGCGCATCGAGGGCTGCCCTCCGCCAAGCTCTTTACCAACCTTGACCAGCTCACCTACGGCGATACCTTCACCCTCCGCGTGCTGGACAAGGTCCTGACCTATGAAATCGACCAGATTCTCATTGTTGAGCCGCATGACGTCAGCGCACTGCAAATCTATGACGGCATGGATTTGTGCACGCTCGTCACCTGCACGCCCTACGGCATTAACTCGCACCGGCTGCTTGTCCGCGGACACCGGGTCGAAACATCGCTTGCGCAGCTATCCGTGCGCATCTCCGCGGACGCACTCGTGATTGACCCCTACATCGTCGCGCCGATTGTCGCCGCGCCGATGCTGCTGATTCTCCTCATTCTCATGCTGGTAACGACCAGCCCGAAACACAAGAAGCGGAAAGGAGCTGAGCGGTCGTGATGAGCCGCAAACCCTCGCGCCTGCTGGCGCTTGTCCTGCTGACAGCATTGTGCTGCCTTCTGCTTGCGCCCTGCGCGCTTGCCTTTGAACGGGTGGATTTGACGCACCCCTTGACGTTCGCCATTCAGGCGGATGACAACGAGGATGATGCGCACCTGCCCGGCGTGACCTTCCAGCTGTATCAGGTGGCGGACATGGATGCGGACGCTCGGTTCGCCCTGCGCAGCCCGTACAGCACCCTGAATATCGACATTAACGCGCTGAAGAACGCGGCGGACTGGGCAGCCGCGTCCGAAGCGATGAAAGCCCTCACCGCGTCCGAAACGCCTGATTTCACCGGCACGACGGACGAAAACGGTCGAGTTGCCTTCGCGGGACTCAACCCCGGTCTGTACCTTGTTTCCGGCACGCCGGTTATCATCGGCGGCTGGGCGTACAGCTTCCAGTCCTTCCTGACCGCTGTGCCGACGCGCAATGTGGACGACGAGTGGCAGTACGATGTCCTCTCCACCATCAAGCTGGAGCGTTCCCCCGCGCTGATTGACCTTGAGTGCGTCAAGGTGTGGGATGACGACAACCGCGGCACATATCGCCCTGTGCAGATTGAAATTCATCTGATGCAGGACGGTCAGCATATCGACACGGTGATTCTGAACAGCGAAAACAACTGGCATCATATCTTCAAGGATTTGCCGGCTGACCATGTGTACACCCTCAACGAGATTCTGGGGGATGACGTGTACTATGAGCCGGAATATTCCATCGAAAACGGCGTGTATGTGATTACCAACCGCCGCACGGTCACGCCGACCCCGACCGCCCCGATTCCCGAAACGGGGCAGCTGTGGTGGCCGGTGCCGATTCTGGCGGGTGCGGGCATGATTCTGTTCGTCATTGGCTGGATTCTGCACCGGAAATGGAGCCAAGAGCATGAAGAACCGTAAGGGCAATCTGCTGATGACGCTGGGGCTGGTGCTGATTTTGGCGGCGATGGCGCTGGTGGGCTACAACCAGTGGGATGCCAGCCGCGCGCAGCAGGAGTCGGATGATGCGCTGATGGCGCTGGAGCAGATTCGCATTCAGCGGCAGATGGAATCGCAGCAAACCGCTGCACCGCCCATAGTCACCGCGACGATGATGCCGACGGACACACCGACGACGGATGCGCCGACGACCGACACGCCAACGGCAAATGCCACTGCGGCGGATGCCCCGGCAGCATCCACGCCCTCCGTAACTGACGCACTGACGACCGACATTCCGCGTGATGACGTAACCGCCACGAACACCCCTGCGACGAGTGCGCCCGCAACGGTGAATCCTGCGACGAATCCACTGAAACCGACAAACGTGCCGACGGTGAATCCTGCGACGAATCCGCCGAATCCGACGAGCGTGCCGACGACAGAGAATGCGACGAATCCGCCGAATCCGACGAGCGTGCCGACGACAGAGAATGCGACGAAT